>Ga0209930_1000878_pt1 | contig 57052 bp, 61 predicted proteins | sample ThiBiot_500_biof_2_FD_183948 | JGI IMG/M metagenome (GOLD analysis project Ga0209930, IMG submission 183948) | Wastewater bioreactor microbial communities from Cape Town, South Africa - Thiocy_cont_500_biof (SPAdes) | ecosystem: Engineered > Bioreactor > Thiocyanate-remediating >...
GCGGATTGATATAGGCACGCGCATCCAGACACGCTAGATACGTGTTCAGTGTTCCCCGGTAGCTCAGCGGTAGAGCAACCGGCTGTTAACCGGTTGGTCGCTGGTTCGAATCCGGCCCGGGGAGCCAATTCGGAACGAAAGCGCGAACTTCGCGCTCCACAGTTCCTGCGACGCCTCCGGACGCTATGAGCGTCCGGAGGAGCCGTACCTTCGATCCCGTGATCCGGACTTCGCTATCGCCGACATCGACCCGCTGGGCGATGGCCTGGACGATGTGCCGGCGGTAGCCGCCATCCTCGGTCCGCAGCTTCCGCCTTGCTTCGCCTGTAAACTTGGCGAGGGCTTCCGGCGTGATCTCGATCGGCTGCGCCCGCCCCTTGCCCTCGGCGCGCTCGACATCGGCGCGTGCCGAATCCCGGATCGCCCGAAGCTCGGCCAGCCGGCCCTTGAGGTTTTCATCCCTGGCATCGGCGACCCCGTCCTCGATGGCCGCATAAAGGCGGGTGAGCTTGGCGTCGGCCTCGGCCGCCTGGCGCTTGAGGGCCGCGACTCGCTCCTGCTGACGGTCCTGGTGGGCATGGCGCCGCTCCAACAAAGCCGCCAGAAGGTCGTTGACCCGCTCTGGGGCCAGCAAGGTGGTCTCCAGGTGATCGGTCACAAGCCGGTCGAGCTTGGCCATCGGCACGGTCCGGCCGGTACAGCCGGACCGTCCCTGCCGGTTCCGGGTGCAGCAGGTGTAATAGCGGTAATGCTCTGCCTTGCCCGAGGATCGCAGGGTCATGGCGCCCCCACAGTCGGCGCAGAAGCAGATGCCGCCGAGCAAGGTCGGGCCGCTCACGAAGCGCGGCGCCTTCAACTGCGGCGACCGGGCATGGAGCATCTCCTGTACCTCGTCAAACTCGGCCTGATCGATGATAGCCGGGACCGCCATTTCGACGATCTCGTCATCGGGCTTCCGCTGCTTCTTGCGCCAACTATAGACGTTGAAGCGGTGGATACCGATGTAGCTTGTTCGGGTCAGAACCTCATAGACCATGCCAAGGCCCCATCGGCCGCCGGTCGCGGTGCGGATGCCGTGGTCATTGAGGTAGTGGGCGATCTGGCGGACGCCGAACGGCCCGTCGTCGCCGTCTCCGACGTGGGCCAGGCGGAACATCAGGCGCACATGCTCGGCTTGCAGCGGATCGATGTCGATCTTCTTCTTGGTGCGCGTGCCGCGCTGTTCGGCGGCGACGATGCGATAGCCGAAGGGCGGCCGCGAGCCGTTCCAATAGCCTTGCCGGGCGTTCTCCCGCATGGCGCGGAGGGTATGCTTGGCGTTCTCCTTGGATTGGTACTCGTCGAAGAGCGCCATGATCTGGCGCATCATCACGCTCATCGGATCGTCGCCCAGATCCTGGGTGATCGAGACCAGCCGGATGCCGTTCTTCGCCAGTCGCCGGACATAGAACTCAAGCTGGAACTGGTCGCGGAAGAAGCGCGAGAACGAATGGACGAGGATGACATGAAAGAGCGGCGGGCGGTTCGCGGCCGCATCCATCATCCGTTGAAACTCCGGTCGGCGGTCGTCGGTGGCCGTCGCGCCCGGCTCGACATATTCCGAGACGACCTTCCAGCCTTTGCCCTCACAATAGGCGAGCGCCTGCCGCCGCTGGTCGGGAATGGACAGGTCGTGTTCGGCCTGGCGCCCTGTCGAAACCCGAAGATAGAGCACCGCGCGCGTCGGCGCCGGCGCGAGATCGTCGCCGTTGGCCGTCATGGTCTTCCTCCGAAAGGCTTAGCCGCGCGGGCCGAACAACTCGTCCAGCAGGTCGGCGAAGTGCGCTTCGATGATGTCCAGCTCCGCGTCCGTGATCGGCAGCGGATCGGGAAAGTCATCGGTGACGACCGGCCGCCAATCCGATTCCCGCCGCCGTCGCGGCTTCCTTGAAGGTGCGCGCCGAGGCGCGTAGTTGAAGAAATCGACCACGCAGTCGGCTGCCGGCGGACGGACGGATGAGTTGCGTGCCATCCGGACATCCTCGCCCGCGCGGCCCAGCCGGCAAGCCCGGAAATCGCGCGTGCGGGACGATTGCCGGCCGCTCGCGAGGGAAAAGGCGCAGAGCGGCGCATAACCGCGAAGCGCAAAAACAAGCGGCCGACGGCGCATGGCTCAGGGCGGTGCGAAGCGTGCTTCATCCGCGCCTCTGGAACTCGGGAAAATCGTCATGGGTGAGATGGACGCGGCGGTCTGGCGCGACGCGACCTGCGTCGATCGCCGCCGCTGCCGACTTGAGGATCGCCGCCCGATGAGCGTCGAACAGCGCGACATACTCCGCCGCAGGCCGCGTTTCCCGGAAGCGCCCGAGATCGTCGAGCAAGTCTTGGGACAGGAAAATCTCGAATTCCCGTCCGCGCCACTCGACCGGGATCGTCAGCGCGTCCCATCGCCCGAGTTTCGTGGGCCGGCGCAGCACATTGGGCGTGCGCGCGAGCAAACGGACGCCTGGCCCGTTGTCGCCCTCGCCGGGGAGGAGCAGGACGTTGTGATTTTCCAAAGCCTGGCGAATGGCTCTAACCGCTCCGACTTCGCTCCCCCGCCGCTCTTTCTCGAAATCGCGCACCGAGCTGAGTCCCACGCCAGCGGCTTCAGCAAGCTGTTCCTGCGACCAATCAAGGAGTGCGCGTCCGGCCCTGATCTGGGCCGGAGTTATCGGCGCTGTGTCGGCCATATCTTCATCCTGGCAACGGCTCGTGGTTAGCATCGGCATAATATCAACGATTATCGTTTATAGAAAGTGTTTTTTTGATCTTGAATAATATCATCGGTAAAGTGCGATTCCGCTTGGCGATATTCGTCTTGATCGCCCGCAGGCAATCGGATAAATTCGATATGTCGCCAGTTATCGACGGATTGGCTCAATAGGCGGGTTTCAAGCAGAAATGACCGACGATCGGTTGGGCTCAGACGATATGGTGCGAATCTTCGATGCCCTGGCCCAGCCCACACGGCTCGAAGCATATCGCCTCCTGCTCCGGTATCTGCCTTATGGATTAGCGGCCGGAGATATTGCCCGGCTGCTTGCGGTTCCTCACAACACTCTGTCGACGCATATCGGCCATCTTGAACGAACTGGGTTGGTCATCAGTCGCCGCGAGGGACGATCCATTATCTATGCTGCCAGCTCCAGTAAGCTCGGAGACGTATTGAGAAATATTCTCGCCGATTTCGGGACGTCGCTGCATGACCTTGCGGCTCCGGCATTGCCCTTCTTCGAGCCAGCATTTCCGCAAAAGCGGCCGATGCATGAAGTTGAACGGCCTTATAACGTCCTAGTGCTATGTACAGGAAACTCGGCGCGTTCCATTCTTGCGGAAGCAATACTCAATCGCGAAGGGCACGGCCGATTTCGAGCCTATTCCGCCGGGAGCAAACCAGCAGAAAAACCTCATTACATGGCTATCGAGCTACTCGCGTCCCTTGGATACGACACGGAAGGCTTCCGCTCGAAGAGCTGGGACGAGTTTGCGAAACCTGATGCGCCGCGCATGGACATTATCATTACCGTTTGCGACGACGTTTCCGGCGAAGCTTGTCCTTATTGGCCGGATCACCCCTTGCGTGTCCACTGGGGAATTCCCGACCCTGCTGCCGTTCAGGGCACCGATGCAGAGAAGCGCGCCGCCTTTATGGAAGCCTACCGCCGATTGAGCAGCCGCGTTTCGGCCTTGGTCAACATGCCGCTGGAATCACTTGATGCGGCGACCTTGCGTTCCCGCCTTTCGGAAATCGCTATCATGGACGGGGCGACCGATCTCGCTCTCGTCAGCAACGCTGCCTGACACTGACCGACTTGCCGGTCTGAGCTCTTTTTTCTGAATCGCGGTATCGGGCGATCCCCGTCTCTGCTGGGCGGGTTTACGCGCGCGCCAACCGCAACCACTTTTCTGAAATGATTCTATATGTCGGGATGTCTCGACATTAATGAAAAGTTCTGTTATTCCTTTCGTCGATGGTTCTCGACGGGACGAATCGGGCTTGGCGGGCAATGAGGTCATGAGGCGCGTAGCCAATTCTCCAGCGTGGATGACCAGCTTGGGGGCTCGACCAAGCAAAGCTTGTGGTCGGTCGCCAACGTGAGGGCGGGCCGGGCACGGCCTCGCTGCAAACCGCAATCAATGGAGGGGATTCCACCCATGAAATCTTGGTATTTGAAGAACGTCGGCCTCGGGCTTGTCGCTTTGATAATGCTTAGCGGCCAAGCCGCCCAAGCTGCGGCGGGTGACTGTCCGACGAAGGGAGTGAAGGAGTTGACGGGCGCCGGCTCGACTTTCGACTTCCCGCTCTTTTCAAAGATGTTCGATGAATACAATAAGCTCTGCGGCGTGAAGGTGAACTACCAGTCGATTGGTTCAGGCGGTGGTATCCGCCAGCTCCAGGAGATGACGGTGGACTTCGGCGCCAGCGACGGAATCATGACTGAGCAGCAATTGGCACAGGCCAAAGGCGGCCCGGTGCTTCATGTGCCCGTCACCGCCGGCGCGGAAGCGGTAGTCTACAACCTGCCGGGAATTGCGCGCGGCGCAATCAAGCTCACTCCCGATGTACTTGCCGACATCTATCTTAAGAAGATCACCAAATGGGATGATCAGCATATCAAGGCGCTGAACCCAAACGTGTCTCTTCCCAATCTGGATATTGCCGTCGTTCATCGTTCGGACGGCTCGGGCACTACCTACATCTTCACCGACTACCTCTCCAAGGTATCGAAAGACTGGTCCGACAAGGTCGGGACCGCAACCTCGGTGAACTGGCCAGGTGACATCGGTGGCGCTGGCAATGAGGGCGTCGCCAACCAAGTCCGCCAAATTCCCGGCGCGATCGGTTATGTCGAATTGGCCTACGCCATGCAGAACAACATGCCGTGGGCGCTTGTGCGCAACAAGGCCGGGACATTCATGCCGCCGTCGCTCGAAGGTGCAGCGGCCGCCGCTGATGTACAGAGCCTTCCCGACGACATGAAGGTCATGGTGACAAACAGTGCCAATCAATACGCCTATCCGATTTCCGGCTTCAGTTGGATGTTGATATACGCAGATCAGAAGGATGCCGCGCGCGGAGATGCGGTTGCGCATCTGGCTTGGTGGATGATCCACGACGGCCAAAAATACAGCAAGGCCCTGCTGTATGCTCCTCTTGCGCCGGCAGCCGTCCAGAAAGCCGAAAGCCTGATCAGGCAGGTCAAAGTCGCCAACAAACCCATCCTCGCGGGCAACTGAGCACGCGATGCGCGGCCAATAGGCGGGCTCCCGGTTGGGGGCCCGCTGATGTGGAGTGATCGTTATGAATGGTCGGCAGGACAATATGATTGAGCGGCCAGCTGAAACAGTTGCCGAAGCCGCCCTCGATCCATTGCCGTGGAAAATTCTTGAGCCACTACCACGTTCGCCGTCTGCCAAAGCGGCGCAGGCCAGTCAAGGAACGATTGGCGATAAGTTATTCTATAGTGTGACTAAGTGCTTCGCGCTTTTCATAATTCTCTTAGCGGTACTTCTCGTCTTTTATCTCTTTCACGGATCTTGGCAGGCGATCCAGCGTTTTGGCTGGCACTTCCTGATTGGTACAACTTGGGACCCTGTTGCAGAAATATTCGGAACGCTTCCGACGATTGTAGGCACACTCGTCAAATCTTTTCTGGCGATTCTGATAGCTGTACCCATCAGCTTTGCTTCAGCAATCTTCCTAGCGCTGTATGCACCCCGCTGGTTGCGCAACCCGCTTTCATTTCTCATTGAGCTTCTCGCCGCAATTCCTAGCGTCGTATTCGGCCTTTGGGGATTGTTCGTGCTCGTTCCGGTCGTGCGAATTTGGCAAATCTGGCTGAAATCTCATTTTGGCTGGTTCCCTCTTTTCAATGGCCCTGCCGTTTACGGCGTAGGCGTTCTGGCCGCGGGCCTAATCCTTGCGATCATGATTACGCCGATCATTACGGCGATCTCACGCGATCTTCTTCGCGCGGTGCCACGTTCGCAGATGGAGGCGATGCTCGCGCTTGGCGCGACACGCTGGGAGGCTGTCTGGAAAGCAGTGCTTCCATATGCGCGTGTCGGACTGGTCGGCGCCGTCGTCTTAGGATTGGGAAGAGCTGTCGGTGAGACAATGGCGGTGACGCTTGTTGGTGGCAACGCTTTCAAGCTGGTCACATCACTTTTCGATCCCGTGCACAGCATGGCGAGTCAGATCGCCAGCGAATTTACCGAAGCAACCTACAACCTGTACGTCTCCTCACTTATCTACGTCGGCCTCGTCCTGTTCGGGATCACGATCGTGTTGGGCCTTCTCTCGCAACTTCTCATCTGGCGGCTTTCGCGCGGCCAAGTCGGGATATTGGAGTGATTATGGGGGCAGGAGAGAAAATTCGCCTTATTCGGCGGTCGCTAGTCGATAAAGCTGCACTAGGCTTCATGGTCATAAGCACAGTTCTAACGATCTGTGTTCTCGGACTAATCCTTGGATACGTCATTATCCAGGGAAGCGGATACATCAATTGGAGCTTCCTGACTTCACTGCCAACGCCAGTCGGCGAAGGCGGTGGTGGTATCGCGAACGCGCTTGTGGGCAGCTTGATCGTTGTCGGCATTGCGTCCTTGATGGCGGTGCCTATTGGAGTGGGCGCTGCTGTTTTTGCAAACGAATACCGGAGCCGCTGGCTCGGCTGGTTTGTTCGGTTTCTGGCTGACGTGTTCACAGGCGTTCCCGCCATCGTCGTGGGGCTTTTCGCCTATGCGATGGTAGTGCAGCCGATGGGCTCTTTCTCCGCGTTCTCCGGGTCGGTCGCTTATGCCTTCCTGATGATTCCGATCTTGGTCATCTCGGCGCAGGAAGCGCTCCGTTTGGTTCCGAACTCAATTCGAGAAGCGTCGTTGGCATTGGGCGTGCCCGTTTGGAAAACGATCCTCCGTATCGTGCTGCCGACCTGCTCACGCGCCTTGATGACCGGGCTGCTCCTCGCATTTGCGCGCGCACTTGGCGAAGCATCGCCCATGTTATTCACGGCGTTCGGTAATTCATTCTGGAATGTCGATCTCACGAAGCCCATCGCGACCGTGCCTCTCGTGATCTACCGCTACGCCGTGGCGCCTTATGACGATTGGCATGCACAGGCATGGGCTGCATCGCTGATTCTCGTATTTATCGTTCTCATCGCCAGCTCACTCACCCGGTTGGCATTCAGGAGCCGCCTCGATGATTGAAGCTGCAACCAAAAGACTTGAGGCGCCAATAGTGGATTCGAAAAGACCAATCCTCGAAGTGAACTCGCTGAACGCCTATTACGGCAAAACTCACGCCGTGAAGGACGTGAGCCTTGAAATCCAAGCGCAAGCCATCACTGCGATGATCGGACCGTCCGGTTGCGGAAAATCCACGCTCTTGCGCTGTATAAACCGGATGCATGAAGTCACCCGCGGTGCATCTGCTACCGGCCAGATTCTTCTGGATGGCCGAGACCTATATGCCGCCGGAGTGAACGTCACGCAGGTGCGTCGCCGTGTCGGAATGGTATTTCAGAAGCCAAATCCGTTTCCTACCATGTCAATATACGAGAACGTCGCTGCGGGCCTTCGTTTGAACGGCCTGCACGACCGCAAGGCGCTCGATCAGCGCGTCGAGCGCAGCCTGCGCATGGCGGCCTTGTGGGACGAGGTCAAAGACCGCTTGCGTCGTCCTGGTGCCGGATTGTCCGGCGGCCAACAGCAGCGCCTTTGCATTGCGCGCGCCTTGGCTATTGACCCTGAAGTGTTGCTTCTGGACGAACCATGCTCCGCTCTTGATCCAGTTTCCACGAGCAGGATTGAAGAACTGATTATCGAGCTATCGAAGAATTATACCATCGTCATTGTGACGCACAATTTACAGCAAGCATCGCGCGTATCTGATTACACAGCTTTTATGTATCTCGGCGAACTCATCGAGTTCAGCAAGACGGAGAAGATGTTTCGAAATCCAGACAAGAAGCAGACAGAAGATTACATCACTGGTCGCTTCGGATGAAACGAGACGAGAATAGTGCATCAAATGGAATCGGAGAGGGAAACGTCGATGGTTGATGACGAGACGACAGGCGCTCCGAACTTGATTATAGGCGGTGCCCATACACTCAAGGCGTTCGACCAATCGCTAAGCGAATTGGTCACCTTAATCGTCGATATGGGCATTCATGTCAGCTCGATGGTGGAAAAGTCAGTTCAGGTATTTCTAGATCGAGATACAGCCGCAGCAAACCAGCTTATTCAAGACGACCTTCAAGTTGATAACCTGAAGAACGCGATTATCTCACGGACGCTCGATGCGCTTGTACGTCACCAGCCGGTCGCCTCCGATTTGCGGCTTGTCTTGGCGATCGAACATATCGCTGGCGATCTGGAGCGGGCGGCAGATCATTCAAAAAACATTGCTAAACGCTCTCTCTCGCTCGCAAGGAGCGCCAAGTCTGATTCAGCTACAAACGAGTTGATCGCTCGCCTGCATAAGTCGGTATACGCAATGTTTGTGGAGTCATTACGTGCATTTAGAGAGAAGAACGAAGCACTCGCCAGTGACATACACCGTCAAGATCAAACGACGGATGCCCTCTATGACGACCTGTTCCACGCCGTAATTGCACGTATACAAACGGGTTCGGCCGACGTCACCGGCGACATTCAGTCTCTTTTCGTCGGCAAAAGTCTGGAACGCATCGGCGATCACGCGACCAATATCGCCGAGGAGGCACGATTTCTCGCACGGGGGGACTTACCGTCTGCAACGCGACAAGGCTGACCCATGAATGCCGCGTTGGGCAACGGATGCTGCAAGACCTGGAAGGTGCATCACTCTGCATTTGTCGAAACGCGCATCCTATACTTCGGCGACATTCATATTGATCTGGATGCGTACCGAGTAGTTCGAGCGGGACGTTACGTCCACCTTGGGCCGACGGAATATCGCCTGCTGTGTTTCCTGATCGAGCACCCATGTTGCGTCCACCGCCGCGAAGATTTGGTTGCCGCAATATGGAGCGAAGGAGCCGCCATTCATCTTCGCGCGGTGGATACGCATATTTTTCGCCTGCGGCGTGCGCTCACAGCGTCCGGTAAACCCGACCCGATCACAACGGTCAGATCCGTCGGCTACGTTCTGGGGGAAAGGCGAAATGAGGGAGCTAGCGGCCCCGCGAGAGATAATACGATTTTTCTCGAATGGTCATTGACAGATCAAAGTTGGTTCCACATATTTCGACTATCGTCGAATTATCGGATGATAGCTATGAAGGGAAAGCAGGTCATTGAGGCGCTTGGGGCGCTCGCCCACGAACACCGGCTAGCAGTGTACAGGCTGCTCGTCGAAGCCGGACCGGCAGGGTTGTCGGCCGGCGCCATTGCTGAGGCGCTCGGCGTGCCTCCGTCTTCTCTGACCTTCCACACACAAGCGCTCGTTCGCGCCGGTCTCGCGACGCAGCGCCGCCTGGGTCGACAACTCATTTACGCAGCCGACTTCGACGCCATGACTAAGCTGGTGGGCTACCTCACCGAAAATTGCTGCAGCCATAGCGGCTCCTGTGCCCCCGTCTACAATCCGGCAAAAGCCGAGCTGTCTGCGGACATAGATCGCCGCCACACCAAAAGGAGATCAGCATGAAGCGGTTTCACGTCCATGTCTCCGTCGAGAACCTGACGGAATCAATCCGGTTCTACTCGACGCTTTTTGCGATAGAGCCGACTATCGTCAAGCCAGACTATGCCAAATGGATGCTCGACGATCCCCGCGTGAATTTTGCCATCTCAAAGCGTGGTCATGCCGCTGGCGTGGAACATCTCGGCATTCAAGCTGAAAACGAAGATGAGCTCGCGGAAATCTATGGGCGGTTGGAGCAGGCCGAACGTCCCGTCATAGAGGAGACCGCAACGGTATGCTGCTATGCGCAAAGCGATAAGCAGTGGATTGCCGATCCCCAGGGTGTCGCGTGGGAGACATTTCTCACTCATGGCGAAAGCACCGTCTATGGGCAAGAGCGTGCGACTGCACTGGCAGGAGCAGGATGCTGTGAACCAGCGTCGATGACGAAGGAGCTGGCGCCCGTTGCGGCTAGCTGTGGATGCGGACCGAAGGCTGACGTTTGCTGCGAGCCCCGGTCATGATAGAGCGGCCCTATAACGTCCTGTTTCTTTGCACAGGAAATTCGGCCAGGAGCATCTTGGCCGAAAGCATCCTGAATCACGCCGGTAAGAGTCAGTTTCGCGGTTGGAGCGCCGGCTCTCATCCCAAGGGCACGGTCCACCCTCTAGCCTTGGTCCTTTTGCGTCAAATCGGGCTGCCGATTGAGGGATTGAGGTCAAAGAGCTGGGAGGAGTTCGCAGCGCCTGGCGCGCCAGAAATGGACTATGTCTTCACCGTCTGTGACAACGCAGCGGGCGAAACCTGTCCGATATGGCCTGGCCATCCCATAACCGCGCATTGGGGTGTGCCCGATCCGGCCGCTGTAGAAGGAACGGAAGCGGCGCAAATGCTCGCCTTCCGTGATGCTTTCCGGATGTTGGAGCGCCGCATTCAGCTCTTTCTCGCGGTGCGCCATAGGGCGCTCTCGCGCGCTGAACGAGAGCGGAAGGTCATCGAGATTGGCCGGGTGCGCAATGACGCCGCGGAGGATGAAGCATCATGAATGAAGTTACAATCTATCACAATCCGGACTGCGGTACATCGCGCAATGTCCTCGGCCTCATTCGCAACGCCGGTATCGAGCCCACCATTATTGAATATTTGAAAAGCCCGCCAGACAAACGGACGCTGCTCGACCTCATTAAGCGCATGGGGATTTCAGTTCGCGAGTTGCTCCGCCGGAAGGGTACGCCGTATGACGAACTCGGATTGGACGACCCGAAGTGGACAGACGAACAGCTCATTGATGTCATGCTGGCTAATCCGATTCTGATCAATCGACCTGTTGTTGTAGCACCCCTAGGCGTGAAGCTGTGTCGTCCATCGGAAACTGTGCTGGACATACTCCCGACCGCGCAGAGGGGCGCTTTCACCAAAGAAGACGGTGAGAGAGTCGTTGATGCACAAGGACTCCGCATATTGGCTGGTGGAGCATCTCAATGACTGAGACGACCATGGAATCCGCCGCCAGGGCCCAAAGACCTTCCAAACTCGGGTTGTTTGAGCGCTGGCTTACGCTGTGGGTTGGGCTTTGCATTGTTGTCGGTATCGCGTTGGGTCAGGTCCTGCCTACCCTGTTTCATGCAATCGGCGACGCCACGATCGCACAGGTCAACCTTCCCGTGGCCGTGCTCGTCTGGCTGATGATCATTCCCATGTTGCTCAAAGTCGATCCCGCAGCATTGCGCGAGGTGGGAGCGCATTGGCGTGGAATTGCAACAACAGTCGGCGTCAACTGGCTTATTAAGCCGTTCTCGATGGCCCTGCTAGGTTGGATATTTATCGGAATTGTGTTTCGGCCCTTCCTCCCGAGCGGACAAATCGACAGCTACATCGCCGGTCTAATTCTTCTTGCCGCCGCTCCTTGCACCGCAATGGTTTTTGTATGGTCTCATCTTGTGGATGGCGAGCCGCACTTCACCTTGAGTCAAGTTGCGCTCAATGACTCGATCATGATCATTGCGTTTGCCCCGATCGTTGGACTTCTACTGGGACTGTCGTCGATTACCGTTCCTTGGAGCACCCTGATCCTGTCAGTGGCGCTCTATATCGTGATCCCTGTCGCAATTGCCCAATCGTGGAGGGCGAGTTTGCTGCGATCTGGCGGCCAAGCGCTTCTTGATCGGACTTTGCGGACATTAGGGCCGCTTTCATTAACAGCGCTGCTGTTGACCCTCGTTCTGCTATTCGGTCTCCAAGGCCAGCAGATCGTCAGCCAGCCGCTGGTGATTGCCATGCTCGCGGTACCAATTCTAATCCAGGTATACCTCAACGCAGGTCTCGCCTATTGGGTCAATCGGCGGCTTGGCGTCGATTGGTGTATCGCAGGTCCATCTGCACTAATAGGTGCCAGTAACTTTTTCGAACTCGCGGTTGCCACTGCAATCGCGCTGTTCGGGTTCCAGTCAGGCGCCGCCTTGGCGACAGTAGTGGGCGTGTTGGTTGAAGTGCCTGTCATGCTTTCAGTCGTTCGCATCGTGCGATCTTCTCGAAGTTGGTACGAGCGCGGTATGGCTTAAGGATATCCGCGTAATCGAAAAGACGTCGAGAGGGAGGAAACGCAGCGCGACAGTCGGCAACCACCAATGGCCGTCTGTCGGCGGGATGAAGTGATGGTGGTCCAGAATAGTGATTCGGCAGTAGCACCCTTGGGTGTGGTGCGAGTTGAGCCGATAGGCGTCGGCAATTCGGTTGACATACGGCATCTGCGCTACGTCATTGCTGCCGCCGACCATCATAGTCTGCGCCGTGCCGCCGAGGCGTTACGTTTGAAAGAATCCACTCTGAGCCGATGCGTGCGGGAACTGGAGCAACGACTTGAGGTATTGCTATTCGAGCGATCGCGCGCAGGGGTCAGACCAACCGCGGCAGGAGTGTCGTTTCTCACCGCCGCGCGTCGAATCGTGCGGGAGGTCGATGCAATGGCTCGCATGGCAAAACGTGCGGGGCGCGGCGAAGTCGGCCGGCTGACCGTCGGCTTCTATACCTCGCTTTCTGCCGGCAATCTAAGAGCAACCCTATTAGAATATGTGAAACGTTTTCCGCAGGTAGAAATCTGTCTCTACCAAGATTCCAGGGCTGGCTTGTTCACCGCCGTCGATAATGGCGCGCTCGATATCGCGATCGTCACCGGCGAGCCCAACGGCCAGCACCGGCGCTCGATGGCGCTGTGGAGCGAGCGCGTGATGGTGGCGCTGCCCGAAGGCCATCCCCTGGCGGCGCAGGAAATCGTCTCTTGGACCGATCTCAAGGGCGAGACCTTCCTGCTCGCACGCTTCGATCTTGGCCAGGATTTCCGCGACCTGCTGATGATGAAGCTCGCCTCGCCGGGCGACCGGCCCAAGATCGTGCAGTACGAAGTCAACGGCGAAACCATCAAGAGCCTGGTCGGCGCGGGCCTGGGGGTGAGCATCACCTGCGACGCCTATCTCGGCGTCAGCTATGCCGGCGTCGCCTACCGCGAGGCGCGCGACGGCAACGGGCCGTGGCGGCTCGGCTACCGGGCGCATTGGGCGGCGGACAATCTCAACCCCGCGCTCGGCTCGTTCCTCAAATTGCTGCGGGAGCGCTATCCGGCGCTGCCGGAGCCGGAGTGAGGCCGTCCGCCTGCGCCCTGCTTGCGGGCCTTGGCGAAGGCGCGGTCGGTCGCCATGAAGCGCGCCAACATCGGACCGATCAGCTTGGCCGGGTCGGATACGGTCTGCCCGGTCTCGCGGCCGAGGACTTCGGCATAGGCGACGAGATCGCGATGCACGAGCGCCTGCAATTCGATGGTCAGCTTGACCGGGCGGTCGTCGGCGAGCGGGCCGAGCTTCAACTTGGGCATGGCAGGAGTCCTTATTTGTAGGGCGCGAGCATAAGGTCGCGATCGACCAGCACGCGCACGGGAAAGCCCGGCCGGATGGTGAGCGTCGGCTGGACGTTCAGGTTACGCTCGACGATCTGCTGGCCGGTCTGGCTGATGCTGTTGGAGGCGCCCATGCGGATCGCCTGGGCCAGGTTGTTCTCGCTGTCGCTGGTGCCGGCTTCGGCGCCGACGCTGAGCACGGTCGAGAGCAGCGCCGCCTTGAACAACATGCCCCAATGATTGTCGACCTCGTCCTCCAACCCGGCATAGCCTTCGGCGTCGGCGCCGGGCTGCCGTTCGAGCACGATGGATTTGCCGTTCGGCAGGATCAGCCGCGTCCACACCAACTGCAAGCGGCTCTGCGCGAAGGAAATCTGGCTATCGTACTGACCGATCAGTCGCGCGCCTTGCGGGATCAACAGATAGCGCCCGGTCGGGCTGTCATAAACGTCTTCCGTCACCTGGGCCGTGACCTGGCCCGGCAGATCGGAGCGGATGCCGGTGATCAGCGCCGCCGGGATCACCGCACCGGCCTGCACGACATAGGGCGACGGCGGCGTTTCCAGCCGGTCCAGGCTGACGGTGCGGCGATCGACCGGACCGTTCATGAAGGCGAGCTTCTGGTCCTGCATGTTCTGGGTGGCGGTCGGGTCGCTCGATGCGGCCTGGCCGGGCTCGGGTGTTGATGCGCTCGGACTTCCCGGTGCTGCCACCACGGCCGGTGCGGCCGGGTGCGTGGCCGTGCCCGCGAACAGCTTGCTGATCCGCGCGGCGTCCTGCTCTTGTGCAAGTCGCTGCTGGGCGGGATCGACGGCCGGTGCCGCCTGACCTTGCCCCTGCGCCTTGAGGATCGGCCGCCCCAAATCGCCGGGAAGCGGCGCGCCAAGCTGGGGCACATGCGCGTAGTCGCGCGGCATGGACGCCAGGCCGTCCGGCGTGGCGCGATGGTCGGTGTTGTAGAGTTCGGTGTGCGCAGTCTGATGCTGTCCCTGAAGGGCATAGATCAGCGCGCCACCGATACCGACGCCGGTCACGAGCGCCAGCCCGGCGAGCATCTTGCGCGACAGCCGCATGACCTGGGGCGGACCGGCGCGCAATCGCAGGTCGGGCGCCGGCGCCTGTTCGTTCGCCGGATGCTCGGTCATGAGTGCGGCCTCCCGTCGGTGCGGACGATGCGGACGCGCTGCTCGGAATCCTTGTCGCCCATGCGCAGCTCGGCGGCGGCGAACAGGCGGTCGACGATCATGTGGTTGCCGCGCACGCGGTAATTCACCAGTTCGCCGCCGCCATTGGGACCGATGACGAACAAAGGCGGCATCTCTCCTTGCGCGATGCCGCGCGGAAACTCGATGAACACCTGGCGGCCGTCATCGAAGGCGCGCAGCGGACGCCAGGGCGGATTATCGCCCTCGATGCGATAGCGGAAATTCAACGCCGCGATGTCGATCCCGCTGGCGATCGGGGCCTGAGCGTCGGCAGCGGCGCTTTCCGCGTGCAGCGCGATGAGCTGGTCCTGCGGATAGGACCAGGATACCGACGCCATATAGGTCTTATCGGTCGCGTGCAGCTCGAGGTGATAGGTGCGCCGATCGGTGTTGATGACGAGGTTCGTCACTAGATCCGGCCGTGTCGGCTTCACCAGGATGTGGACGCGCTTGTCCGCGCCGGTGCCGCTCTCTGTGTCGCCGATGATCCAGCGCACCGTATCGCCGGCCGCGACGGGGCCGGTGCCTGCAAGCTGCTCGCCCGGCTGCAACGCGATGTCGGTGACTTCGCCGGGTGCGGCATAGACTTGGTAGAGCGCGCCGTCGCTATAGGGATAGAGCTGGATCGCGTTGAGATAATCGACGCGCGACGGTTGCACACGGGCCGCGTCGTTGGCCCGGTCCACCCGCGTCGCAGGATCGGCCGGCTCCGGCGGCATCGCCTTGTCGTGCGGAACGGCCTTCAACTGGCCGGGCAGCGGCAAGGGCTTGGGCAACGCGACCACCCGCACGGGCTTCGGCGGCTCCGGCGTCAGCACGGCCGGCGTGGCGTTGTCATACGAGATTTGCGGTGGCTTGTAGGTGCTCGCGCAGCCGGCAAGCATCGATGTGGAAAGCAGCAAGGCCGGCAGCCATGTGCCGCCGGTGCGATCGAGCGATGGCGTCATTGGTCCAGCTCCTTCGACCAGTTGATGGCGGTGACGTAGACGCCGAGGGGATTTTTGCGCAGCCGCTCGGCGTCCTGCGGCGGCTGGAGGACGATGGTGAGGATGGCGGTCCAATGGGCGGTGCCGGCGAGGCTGCCGTCCTGGTAGCGGCGCTCGACCCAGGCGACGCGGAAGCTGTCGGGCGAGGCGCGGATGACGCTGGAGATGTCGACCGCGACCTGCTCTTTGCCTACGCGGCTGAACGGATCGTTGGCGCGGGCATAATCATTGAGTGCGAGCGCGCCCTGCTCGGTGGTGAAGTCATAGGCGCGCAGCCAGTTCTGGCGCACGACGATGGCATCGTCCGGAAGCGAGCGGACTTCTTCGACGAAGCGCGCCAGATACCAGGCGATCTGCGGATCGGTGGGTTGATAATCGGCGGTGGCGGGAGCGATCGCCTGCGCCTGTCCGTGCGGATCGATCTGCACCACCCACGGGACGATGGCGCCGCGTTCGGATTGCCAGACCAGCCCGCCGGCCAGGCCCGCCGACAAGGCGAGGCAGCCAAACGCCATCAGGCGCCAGTTGCGGGCCTGCACGCGGGCCGAGCCGATGCGCTCGTCCCAGACCTGCGCGGCGCGCTGATAGGGCGTCCCCGGCTCGGGCGTCTTGCCGTAATGCACGGCGGGGCGACGAAACAGCGTCATCGGCGGTCCTCCTCATCGAGCTTGACGGTGCTGGCCGCGCCGCCGCGATCGCCGGCCCGCACGGCATGGGCGGCGGTGGTGATGCCGTGGCCGAAGGTCTGATTGCGCTTGAGGCGTTGCGCCCAGGCAGGCGGCCCACCGCTTTCCGCACGGGTTGCGGACGCTGCTTCGGCTGGGGCGCTGGATGCGCCGCCGGTGACGGCGAAGGCGGCGCGACCGCCCGATTGATAGCTGGTCTGCAAGGCGGTCGAGCCGCGCGCGGCGGCGCGGCGCAGCGGCGAAAGGGCTGCGCCGGTCCCGGCCTTGGCGACGCCGCCGAGACCGGCGGCGACGCCGGCCGCGCCACTCTCACCCGAAGCGGCCGAGGCGAGGCCATAGGCGCTTCGCGCACCGCCCGCCATGAACGCGGCCCCGCGCGCGGTCGCACCGGCGGCGTTGGCGACGGCGCCGACCGCGCCGATGCCGGCCCGCGCACCCATAAAGCCGGCCGCGCCGATGCCCGCGACGGCCAGCCCCGTGCCAACGGCGGCGCCCGCGCCGAGCTGGGGCGCGCCGGAGATCAGACCATTGGCGATGCCGGGGCCGAAGATGCCGAGGCCGAGCAGCGACAGCGCCGCCAGCACTACCGACAACGCCTGCTCGTCGGTCGGCACATTGTCGCCCCACCCGGCGGTGAAATCCGCGAACAGGCCGGTGCCGATTCCGACGATGACGGCGAGCACCAGAATCTTGACGCCCGACGCGACGACATTCCCCAAGACCTTCTCGGCGAGGAACGCGGTCTTGTTGAAGAGCGCGAACGGGATCAGCACGAACCCCGCGAGCGTCGTCAGTTTGAACTCCAGGATGGTGACGAAGAGCTGCACCGCCAAAATGAAGAAGGCGATCAGCACCAGCACCCAGGACACCATCAGCACGGCGATCTGGACGAAATTAGCGAAGAAGCTGCGAAAGCCCATCAGCTTGCCCGCTGCGGTGAGCAGCGGCTTGCCTGCGTCGAGGCCCACCTGCGCCAGCCGGCCGGGCTGGAGGAACTGATCGGTCGAGATGCTCGATCCGCCGGCTTTCAGGCCGAGGCCGGCGAAGCTGTCGAAGACTATGTGCGCGAGATGGTTGAAGTTGGCGATGACGAAGGCGAAGAAGCCGATATAGAGAGTCTTCTTCACCAGACGCTGCATCACGTCTTCATCGGCGCCCCAGGCCCAGAACAGCCCGGCGAGCGTGATGTCGAGGACGATCAGGACCGAGGTGAGATAGCCCACCTCGCCGTGGATCAGGCCGAAGCCGGAATCGATATAAGTGGTGAAGGTGTTGAGGAAGCGGTCGATGACCCCGACATTGTCCATCGCTCACCTCCCCGGCTTGTCGTCGCCGAAGAAGCGACGGTTGCTTTCGGCCCAGGCGGCACGGCAGCGTGCATCGACCGGATCATCGGGGCCGAGGTCGCGGCACCGCGCCAACTCGGCATCCAGCGGATCGCGGCGGTCACTGACCGCTGGGGCGGACACGTCCTGCCGTGGCGTGCGATCGGTGGTGTCGAAGGCAATCACGACCGCGAGCGCCACGGCGCCCAGGACGGCGATGACGACGATCTTGAGGGTTCGCTTGTCGTCCATCGCCGCCCTCATTCGTGGAAGGCTTGGACCGGATAGGGCTGATAGCCTTCCGTCGTCATGAAGCGGCGGAACTGCTCCTGGCCCTGCGCTTCGGCCTCGGCCTCGCGCGCATCCTCCAGCATCTCGGCGCGGCCCTGCGCGGCCACGGTCGCCGTCAGATCGGCGATCTGCTGCGATTGCAGCGCCAGCATCTGGTTGCCGGCCTGCGCCGCCTGAAGCGCGCCGGTCGCCGACTGGCTCGATGTCACCAGCGCGTTCATCTGGGTGCGGGTGGTGTCGAGGTTGCCGACGACGCCGGCCTGCACCTTCAGCGCATCCTCGAAGCCCGCCACCGAGGTCTGCCAGCGATCCTGCGCGCCGGCGATCAGCGCCTGATCGGACGCGGTGGTCGAGACCGGGCCGTAGCTCGTCTGAAACGCCTGCTCGATCTGCGTCACGTCATAGGCGATGCGTTGCGCCTGGCCGAGAAGCTGCTGGGTACGCTGGATCGAGGATTGAAGCTGCGACAGCGCGGAATACGGCAGGCTCGCCAGATTGCGCGCCTGATTGATCAGCATCTGCGCCTGGTTCTGGAGCGCGGTGATCTGGTTGTCGATCTGTTGCAGCGCGCGGGCGGCCTGCAAGACGTTCTGCGCGTAATTGGTCGGGTCGTATACGATGTCGCCGACGCCGAAGAGCGCATAGGCTGGCGTGACCGCCAAGGGCGACAGCGCGAGCGACAATGCGAGCGTGGACGCGGCGATCAATGCCGCGCGACGGCGGATACGGATCATGGCAATGACTCCATTGTGGGAAGCAGCTCGACCGCCCAGGCGGCGTCCTTCGCCGCGAGCCAGGCGGCGGCGAAGCCGTCGCGGCCATGCGCGGCGAGCGTGTCGGCGATGGCGATCTGATCGGATTTGGACGAGGCGGCGGTGAAGGCGAGCGCGACTTCGCCCAGGCCCAGCTCGAACAGCCGGTTGCCGTGCCGTGACTGGCAGTAATAATCGCGCTTCGGCGTCGCGCGGCTCAGGATTTCGATCTGGCGATCGTTCAACCCGAAGCGGCGATAGATGGCTGTGATCTGCGGTTCGATCGCCCGCTCGTTGGGCAGGAACAGCCGGGTCGGACAGCTCTCGACGATCGCCGGGGCGATGGCGCTGGTCTCGATGTCGGCCAGCGATTGCGTGGCAAAGACGACCGAGGCGTTCTTCTTCCGCAAGGTCTTCAGCCATTCGCGGAGCTGCTGCGCGAACTCCGGCGAGTCCAGCACTAGCCAGCCTTCGTCAACGATCAACAGCGTCGGGCTGCCGTCGAGCCGGCTTTCGATGCGGTGGAAGAGATAGGACAGTACCGCGGGCGCGGCGCCGGCGCCGATCAACCCTTCCGTCTCGAACGCCTGGACCGATGCGCTGCCGAGCCGCTCGCTCTCGGCGTCGAGCAGCCGGCCGAAGGCGCCGCCGATGCAATAGGGCCGCAACGCCTGCTTCAAGCTCTGCGCCTGAAGCAGCACGGCGAGGCCGGTCAGCGTGCGCTCGGATTCGGGCGCGGAGGCGAGCGAGGTCAGCGCCGACCAGAGATGGTCCTTGGCCTGCGGATCGACGGTGACGCCCTCGCGCGCCAGAATGGCGGCCATCCACTCGGCCGCCCACGCGCGCTCTCCCGCGTCGTCGATATGCGCGAACGGCTGCAAGGCGACGGGTTCGCTCGCATCCCCGGCCAGCGCCCCGCCGAGATCGTGCCAATCGCCGCCCATCGCCAGGCTGGCCGCGCGGATCGAACCGCCAAAATCGAAAGCGAACACCTGGGCATGGCGGTAGCGGCGGAATTGCAGCGCCATCAGCGCGAGCAGCACGCTCTTGCCCGCGCCCGTGGGTCCGACGATCAGGCAATGGCCGACATCGCCGACATGCAGGGCGAAGCGGAACGGGGTCGAGCCTTCCGTCTTGGCGACGAACAGCGGCGGCGCATCGAAATGCGCATCGCGCGACGGCCCCGCCCAGACCGCCGACAGCGGAATCATGTGCGCCAGATTGAGCGTGCTGAGCGGCGGCTGGCGGACATTGGCGTAGACGTGTCCCGGCAGGCTGCCGAGCCAGGCTTCGACGGCGTTCACGCCTTCCGTCATGCAGGTGAAGTCACGGCCCTGGATGATCTTCTCGACCAGCCGCAGCTTCTCGGCCGCGATCCCGGCATCCTCATCCCAGACATTGACGGTGGCGGTGACATAGGCTTCGCCGGCGTGGTCCGCGCCCAATTCCTGCAAGGCCAGATCCGCATCGGCGGCCTTGTTAGCCGCGTCGCTGTCCAGCAGCACCGACGCCTCGTTCGTCATCACTTCCTTGACGATGGCGGCGATCGATTTGCGCTTGGCGAACCATTGCCGCCGGATTCGGGTGATGAGCTTCGTCGCGTCCGTCTTGTCGAGACAGAGCGCGCGCGTCATCCAGCGATAAGGAAAGGCGAGCCGGTTGAGTTCGTCGAGGATGCCCGGATGGGTCATCGTCGGGAATCCGACGACGGTGAGCGTGCGCAGGTGATGATGGCCGAGCTTCGGTTCGAGACCGCCCGTCAGCGGCTCGTCCGCCAGAAGCGCATCGAGATACATCGGCGTTTCGGGCACGCGCACGCGCTGGCGCCGGGTCGAGACCGTGCTGTGCAGGTAAGTCAGGGTCTCGGCGTCGCCTAGCCATACCACTTCGGGGACGAAGCCCTCGACCAGTTGCAGCACGCGATCGGTGCGGTCGATGAAGCCGCGCAGCAATTCCTTGGGATCGACACCCTTCTGCGAGCGGCCTTCGTAAAGCCAGCCTTCGGCGCGCGCCGCATCCTCGGCCGGTGGCAGCCACAGTAGCGTCAGGAAATAGGTGCTCTCGAAGTGCGCGCCTTCTTCCTCGAACTGCGCGCGGCGCTCATGATCCACCAGCGCCGAGACCGGATCGGGAAATCGGCTATCGGGATAGGCGGTAGCGGGATGGCGCTGCGCCTCGACGAAGATCGCCCAGCCCGATCCCAACCGCCGCAGCGCATTGTTCAGCCGCGCCGTGGCGCCGACCAGCTCGGCCGAGGTCGCAGAATCAAGATCAGGTCCGCGGAAGCGCGCGCTGCGCAGGAACGAGCCGTCCTTGTTCAGGACCACGCCTTCGCCGACGAGCGCGGCCCAAGGCAGGAAGTCGGCCAGCCGGGCGGCCCTGTTGCGGTATTCGGCGAGGTTCAGCATGGCCGCCTCACACCCGCAGATAGGCCGGATAGCGCAGATGCCGGCGCACCACATCGACGAACTGCGCATCGCGCTTGGCCGCCCAGACGGCAGCGGCGTGACCGATCGCCCAGATGACGAGGCCCGGAATCCACAGCCGCAGGCCGAGCCCGATCGCGGCCGCCAGCGTGCCGTTGGCGATCGCCACGGCCCGCGGCGCGCCGCCCAGCAGAATCGGTTCGCTGAGCGCGCGATGCACCGGCGCGAAGAACCCGGCAACGGTCTCTTGGCTGATGAACTCGGCCATCAGACCAGCGCCCCGCCGCTGAACGAAAAGAATGAAAGAAAGAAGCTCGACGCCGCGAAGGCGATCGAGAGACCGAAGACGATCTGGATCAATCTCCTGAAACCACCGGACGTGTCCCCGAACGCCAGCGTCAGGCCGGTGACGATGATGATGATGACCGCGATAATCTTGGCGACGGGGCCTTGCACCGATTCCAGAATCTGGTTCAGCGGCTGTTCCCAGGGCATCGACGAGCCGGCCGCATAGGCCATCGGAGCGGTCATCAGGCTGGCGAACACGGCGCCGGCCGCGCCGAGGAAGGAATGACGAAGACGAAAAACACGAATCATGGCTGATCTCCTGTCGAGGCGTGGGAAAGATCGGTGAGGTGGTAATCGCCAGCGGACGACAGCCCGGCGACGCCGGCCAGCTCGGCCAGCCGCCGCTCGGCGCCCCGGCCGGACAGCACCGCGACGACATCGATGGTCTCGGCGATCAAGGCACGCGGGACGGTGACGACCGCTTCCTGGATGAGCTGTTCGAGGCGGCGCAGCGCGCCCAGCGCGGAACCGGCGTGGATGGTGCCGATACCGCCCGGATGGCCGGTGCCCCAGGCTTTGAGCAAGTCGAGCGCCTCGGCGCCGCGCACCTCGCCGATCGGGATGCGGTCGGGGCGCAGGCGCAGCGAGGACCGCACCAGGTCCGACAGCGACGCCACGCCGTCCTTGGTCCTGAGCGCCACCAGATTGGGCGCCTTGCATTGAAGCTCGCGCGTGTCCTCGATCAGCACCACGCGATCGGCGGTGCCCGCGACTTCCGCCAGCAGCGCATTGGTGAGCGTGGTCTTGCCGGTCGAGGTGCCGCCGGCGACCAGGATGTTGCGGCGCTCCTGCACCGCCCGGCGCAGCAACGCCGCCTGATCCGCCGTCATGATCCCGGCGCGGGCGTAATCGTCGAGCGAAAACACCGCGACCGCGGGCTTGCGGATGGCAAAAGCGGGCGCCGTCACCACCGGCGGCAGCAAGCCCTCGAACCGCTCCCCGGTCTCCGGCAGCTCGGCGGAAACGCGCGGGTTGCCGGCATGGACCTCGGCGCCGACATGGTGCGCGACCAGCCGGATGATGCGCTCGCCGTCGGCGGCCGACAGATGTTCGCCCGTATCGGCAAGGCCGTCGCTCAGCCGATCGACCCAAAGCCGGCCGTCGGGATTGAGCATCACCTCGACGATGGCCGGGTCTTCCAGCCAGGTGGCGATGCAGGTGCCCAGAGCGGTGCGCAGCATCCGCGCGCCGCGGGAAATCGCCTCTGCTCGGAAGGACTGGACCGTCACTGTCATCCCCGTCTCTGGCCGACCGCACCAACGCGGTCAGCGAACGGGGATGATTAGAAGAGGCAGGAAATGGCCCGACGCAACAACCCTCTGAGGGGTGTAGGGCTCTGGCGTAGAAAGACAGGGAGACGGCGGTGTTGGTCCCAAGGGCAGCGTCAATGATCGCGACGAATCCGGATCGGCGAGTCGGCTGAGCTATCACCGGCAGCAGCGCAATGCGGAAAGGCAGAGCGCCTGCACTCAGGTTGGCGGCGCATTCGGTGAGACGCCACGCCGTCTAAAGGTCGCCCGCGCGGGGATGATCTTCGGGTATCTCCTGCCGCACATTCGGTCCCTTGGCGAGCCGCTTGCCGAGCGCCTCCATGAACCCGTCATAGCGCTTGTCCCCCTGGGCGCGGGCGGCGGCCTGCGCCGGTTCGGGAAGCGCGGGCGTGCTGGTCAGCCAGAAGCGCACGAACAGCGCCAACAGCTCGACGGTGATGCCGACATCGCGCTCCGTGCGCAGCATCCGCCGATCCATCTGATCGAGCCGTTTGGTGACGGCCGCTTCCTGCCGCTCGGCCGCGTCCGGCGACAGGAAGGAGGCGATCGCCGCCTCGGCGATCAGCGACCGCGACTGACCGCGCCGCGCGGCGTAGGACGCCAGCGCCTGCATCACGTCGGGATCGAGATAGACGGAAAGCCGGACCTTCTTCACCGTCACATCTCCATGTCGTCGCCTGGATCGAGCGAGATGCCGCGCGCGAGCTGGCGCATCCGCAGCAATGTCCGGGCGCGGGCGGCCTCGGCATCGTCCTCGTCACGATCGAGGTGAAACTCATCCTCCGTCGGCCGCGCCTCGGGCACGATGTCCTTGTGCGGTTCCAGCCCCGGTTCGCGGCGAATCCCGCCATTGGCCGTATCCTCCGCCTCGTCAGGCGCCGGTGCGGCGGTATCGCGCACGTCTTCGCGGGTCGGCGTCGGCAGCGATGTCCAATCATCCGGCCGCGGCGTCGCAACGGCAGTGGCTTCGGGTGGCGGCAGGATGCGCTCGTTGAAACGGCGATCCTTGAAGTAGCGCGCCTTCTTGGCCCGCACCGGATGCATTCCGGCGACCATGACGATCTCGTCGCTGGGCGGAAGCTGCATCACCTCGCCGGGGGTCAGGAGCGGGCGCGCGGTCTCCGAGCGCGAGACCATGAGATGACCGAGCCAGGGCGACAGCCGGCTGCCGGCATAGTTCTTCATCGCCCGCATCTCGGTGGCAGTGCCAAGCGCATCCGACACACGCTTGGCGGTGCGCTCGTCATTGGTAGCGAACGAGACCCGCACATGGCAGTTGTCCAGGATCGAGTTGTTGGCGCCATACGCCTTCTCGATCTGGTTCAAACTCTGCGCGATCAAAAAGGCTTTAAGACGATAGCCCGCCATGAAGGCCAAGGTGCTCTCGAAAAAATCGAGCCGGCCGAGCGCGGGAAACTCGTCGAGCATCAGCAACATGCGATGGCGGCGGTTCTTGGGATGCAGTTCCTCGGTGAGACGTCGGCCGATCTGGTTGAGCACCAAGCGAATGAGCGGCTTGGTGCGGCTGATGTCGGACGGCGGCACGACGAGATACAGCGTCACCGGCTTCTCACTCTCGATCAGATCGGCGATGCGCCAGTCGCAGCGGCGCGTCACTTGCGCCACCACCGGATCACGATAGAGGCCCAAAAACGACATGGCCGTGCTCAATACGCCCGATCGTTCATTGTCGGATTTGTTGAGCAGCTCCCTGGCCGTCGAAGCCACCGCCGGATGCGGACCGGCATCGCCCAGGTGCCGGGTGGTCATCATGATCTTCAGCGTGGTCTCGATCGGCCGGCGCGGGTCCGACAGGAACTGCGCGACGCCGGCCAGCGTCTTGTCCGGTTCGGCGTAGAGCACATGCAGGATCGCGCCGACCAGCAGACTGTTGCTGGTCTTCTCCCAATGGGTGCGCCGCTCCAGCGAGCCTTCGGGATCGACCAGCACGTCGGCGACGTTCTGCACGTCGCGCACCTCCAGCGGGCCGCGGCGCACTTCGAGCAATGGATTGTAGGCGGCGGAGTCGGGATTCGTCGGATCGAACAGCAGCACCCGGCCGAAGGTCGATCGGAAGCCCGATGTCAGATCCCAATTTTCCCCCTTGATGTCATGCACGATGCAGCTTCCCGGCCAGGTTAGGAGCGATGGCACGACCAGGCCCGTCCCTTTGCCCGAGCGCGTCGGCGCGAAGCACAGCACATGCTCGGGTCCGTCATGGCGCAGATAGGCGCGGCGGTATTTGCCGAGCACCACGCCATCCTCGCCGAGCAGCCCAGCGTCGCGCATCTCGTCCGGCGTCGCCCAGCGCGCCGAGCCATAGGTCTCGGCGTTCTTGGCCTCGCGCGCGCGCCAGACCGACATGCCGATGGCGATGGCGACCGCCAGGAAACCGCCGGACGCGGCGATGTAAGCGCCCTCGACGAAGATGTGCGGCGCATAGGCGTCATAGGCGAACCACCACCAGAAGAAGGCCGGCGGCGGATAGAACGGGAACCCCAAGACGGCGAACCAGGGCGGCCCGAGCTGCGGCTGGAACGCCAGCTGCCACGCCGTCCACTCGGTCGCGCCCCAGGTGGTGGCGAGGATGATCGCAAAAACGATCAGCATCTGGCCCCATAGAATCTTGCCGCCCGACATCGGAACTCTCCCTGCTGGAAATGCCGATGTTCAAGGAAAGCGCAACAATTCCGGGCTTCAAGGCTCGTCGAATAGAAGTCGTATCGTGGCGGGTTTTGGCGTAATATTACCGCCTCCGCCCGTGATGGCGCTCACCGTTCTGCCGACGGCCCGGAGGTGCTGCTATGACGATGGTGATCGAAGTCGGTGTGATGATCCTGGCGCTGGTGGTGCTCTACCACCTGATGGTCTGGATCGTGCCGATCCTTGCCGGGGTCGGCCTGGGCTGGCTTGCGGTCGAGCACGGATCGGGCTGGCTGATCGCCCTCGGCGTCGGCATCCTTGGCGCGGGCTTGGCGCTCGCCTTGTTCCAGGGTGCAATGGCGAGCCGATCCAAAGCCGTCCGCTTCACCGCACTGGCGCTCTACACCGCACCGCCCGTTTGGGCCGGCGCCATCGCCATCCATTCGATGGCGATCCAAAGCGGCGCCCAGGGCCCGGTCTGGCCGATCCTCGCCGGCATCGGTGGTGGCCTTCTGTTCGGCATTCTAGCGATCGCGCGTTTGATACGCACCGCGCCGCCTCTGCCGGCCGCGTCCCCGGCGCGCGCGCCGGAGCCGGTCCATGTCCGGTCGATGCCGTTAGAGCCGGAGCCGAAGGTCATCTACTACCAGCCGGCGCCACCGCCGCGTCTCGAAGACCGGCGGGGCGACGCCCCGGTCATCGACCTATAGGCCGAGGCCGCGCTTGCGGCCGAAACCCCAATCGATTCCGCCATCGTCGCGGGCGATGCCGGCGACATGCCGCCCCAGCTGGCGTTCGAGCGACGGCGACCACGGCACCAGACTGAATCCCAGGCCGTCGTCGATCATGGCGAAGCGCCCGGAACTGAGGTCAAGCCGGCGGCGATAGTCGCCCGCCACATGCTCACCGGGAGCGGCGGCGACATACGGGAGACTATGGTCCACCGATAGCTTCGCGGCCACCTGGTCCAGCTCCCGCTTGCGCAGCGTGCTGAGAAAATCGCGGGCGAAGATGAGCCGCTCGTTCTGGCGGCGGGCCAACCCTTCCTCGATCAGATGCTCGGCGCGCGCCCGCATCGCCGCGTTCACCTCCGCGCCGAACCCGCCTTCGCCCAGCGCCGGCGGCGTGCGGCCGATGAGCTGACGGTCGAGCCAGGTTGCGCCCGCCGCCGTCACCTGCGCCTCGATCCCGAGGTCGGAGCGGACGGCCAATGCGACGCGCCGTTCCCCGCGCGCGTTCTCGAATCGGCGCAACTCGACAATGGAACCGGGCGGGGAATCTCCGGCCGCGTCGAGATCGGGAAGCCGCAGATGATGGGTGCGGCCGTCGATGCCATCAACCACCGCATAGGCGCTACCGGCCAACTCGTCGTCGAGGCCGCGCGCGATCAACCGGCCGACCACCGGATCGCCGAGACTCTCGCCGGCGAGGACGAAGCTCGACGCGCCCCGATCGAGCTTCTGTTCGGTCAGACCGCGATGGATGCGCTTAATGATGTCGCCGCGCAGGCCCAACTCGCGCAGGGTCGCCTCGGCGTTGTCCGCCAGCGTCCATTGCCCCGGCGCGAGTTGCTCGGCGAGGCCGAGACTCTCCAGCTTGCGCAGCCGCCCGACCTTCAGCGCATGAAACGCATCGGGCTGCTCACCCGGCGCTGGCGCCATATCGATTACGCCCCGCTCGGCGTCGCGGGCGAGCTGGCGGTCGAGATTGGTCCAGCGTTCGGCCTCGATCTGCCGTTCCAGCGTGCGGCGGATGTCGAGATCGGTGCGCAGGCCCAGCTCCTGGGTGATGAGATCGCGCGCCCGGTCGCGCAGGCCCTCGCGGATATAGTCGCGGGCGATGACCAGATCCCGCCCGTCGTCGCGCATACCGCGGACGATGACATGGATGTGGGGATGCTCGGTGTTCCAGTGATCGACGGCGACCCAATCGAGGCCGGTCCCCAAATCCTGCTCGGCCTGGCGCATCAGATCGCGGGTGAAGCGTTTGAGGTCCGCCATCTCCACCGCGTCGTCGGGCGAGACGATGAACCGGAAATGATGCCGGTCCTGCTCGCAGCGTTCGGCAAAGGCGCGGCCGTCGGCCTCATCGATCTCCGGTCCGAACAGGCGGCCCTTCTCGCCATCGCGGGTGACGCCATCGCGCTGGAGATAATTGAGATGAGTGGCGAGTGGCGCACCCTTGCCACTGTGCCGGACCACGCGCGCCTTCACCACGGCGCCGCGCGAGCGGCTGGTCAGGAGGCGGTTGGCGCGGACGCTGGCCGAACGGCCCCGGCCCATCCTGCTGCCGCGCGGGCTGACGATGCGGCCGCTGCGCGAGATGCGGCCTCCGGCCTTCTGCGCGGCGGCGAGCGCCTGGGCGATGAAGGGCCGTGCGCGCTGCGCGCCCCTGGAGCGGATGCGGCCCGGGCGGACGCGGAAATCGTCGTCCCGCGTCATGCCTTGCCCCGCACATCGCAAAATGCCGAGCAAAGACAGATACTCGCCCGATTCCGCAGGCTGCGCACTCGCGGCGCACCTCGCGGAATCGGTCCATAACCCCTTGAAATCCCACCAACCGACCGCGCGGCACATCGCCGCCTTTTATCCTGCCATCGTGCGGTTGGTGGTCCTTCTGCGACGGCTCCTGCTACCGAATGTGCGATGGGGCGCGACAGGCTGCGAAAGAAGCCGATGGACTTCATGGCGCGGCGGCGGGCACGGTTGCTGCGCCCGGATCGGCGGGCAGCGCGAATTTGAGACGCCAATTCGCCCAGGCTTTCGTGACCGCCCCGGTGCCAGGAAACAGATCGTCGAGCGTGTCGTCGGGGCGCGCGGCGACCATCTCGAAGGCCCAATGGCACACGGCTTCGGGCTTGGCGCCGGTCAATCCACGGCGCAGCGTGATGCTCTCCTGAATCCAGTCGCGCATGACCAGCCGCTTACTGACGACGGGCTTGCGTGCGGGCTTCACGATGACCGGCTCCCACGCCCAGGCGACCGGCACATTGCGCTTGAACGCCGCAAACCCCTTCACCCAGGCCATCCATCGGGCGCCGGTCGGCCTTATCAGCGGCGCGAGAACGGCGAACGATTCCGGCGTCGCGGCGGCGTGCAATATCCAGCCGTCATAGTCGCGCTGGAGCCGTGCGATCAGCCGCGCATGATCGACTTCGCCGGCATAGTCGGGCCGGCCGCGATAGAGATGCGCGCAGCCGATATAAGGCGGATCGGCATAGGCGATCCTCATGGCCTGTGTCCCGCGACGGGCACGAACAGGCCATCGGCTTGCGGTCCGAGCGACGACGCTTCGACCGCGGCAGGGTCGGAGTCCGGTCGACGGGGCGGCGATGGATTTGCATCGGACGCGACAGCCGACGCGCCGTTGTTTGACACGGCGAACAGCGGTGCGCGCGTCCAAGCGAGCGGATCAGCGACAGCAATCTGATGGGTGTCGGACACGCCGCTGATCACCGGCGCCAGCGCCGCGACATACGATCGTGTGTCGGGCGGCAGCGCGCGGCCCGTCGTCAGATGATCTTCATAGCGCCGCGGACCGGCCTGGTAGGCGGCGAGAAAACCCGGTGCGCCATAGCGGTCATACAGCTCACGCAGGAACGCGACGCCTGCGAGAATATTGTCATGCGCGTCGAACGGATCGGCGCCCAGATGGTAGCGCGCCCGCAACGCCGCCCAGGTGCCTGGCATGATCTGCATCAGCCCCATCGCGCCCTTGGACGACACCGCGCGCGCATCGCCGCCGCTTTCGGCCTGCATGACGGCGCGTATCCATGTCGTCGGAAGACCGAAGCGGCGCGACGCCTCCCCGATGAAATCCGCGAACGGACCGTCGCTTCCGTGGCTCTGCGTGGGGGCTAGTGGCGGTGGTGACTGCGCCAGCGCCGTCAGGCTCGTCATGGTCAGCAGCAGGCTGACGAAGGACATCCGGCACATCGCCAACCCGATGCGCCGCCAGCCTGCCACCGTGCTCGCGCCCGTCCAGGATGAAGCGCGTTCGCGCCGGCCATGCGGCCGCCCTGGACCGCCGCTGCGCGCGGCGGCTGATGCGATCCCGGTCGGGACGGAGGAATGGTGCGTGCTCCGATCGAACAGAGGAATGGGGGATTGGGTGGGAGAGCGCGGCATGGTCAGTGCGCTCCCGGCCGCCACAGCGGTGTCGCCCGGCCGATGACGGCGGTGCGCGGCACCACGCCGAAATACCGTCCATCGAAGCTGTCGGGCACGGTCGGATTCATCAGAAAGACATCGCGCCCGGTCAGCCGGCGGCAGCCTTGCCAGACGGGCAGCGGGCGGCCGAGGCGATCGCGCGCCAGCGCTGCGCCGACGGCTTTGCCATCGATGCGGACGGTGAGACCATCGCGGCAGACGATCTGCCCCGCGAGCGCGGCGACCGGCTTGATGAGCAGCACGCCGCGCGGCAACGAATGGCGGGCCGCCAGCATCGCGGCGATCCGGTCCGGCAGGCGGACGACGGCGATGTCGCCGACACGCAGACCACGCGGCGGCGACACGGTGTAGAAGCCGATCGGCACCGAGGCGCTGGCGTTCCACACCAGTTGTGGCGGCGCGCCGATGAGGCCGGGCAGCACCATCGCGGCGACCGCGCCGGCGGCGAGCGTCGTCCAAAGGATGCGTCGGCTCATGACGCGAACCGCCGCCGCTTGAGCCAGGCGCCATGACGCGCCGGCGTATAGGGACGCGGCGGCTCGCCGGCGATCAGCCGGGCATGGACATGGCGCCAGTAATCCGGCGCCGCATCTTCCGGCTCGATGTCCTGCGCCTCGACGGCGTCGATCGCTTGCAGCACGCGCTCGACACGCGGCCAGCTCGAGCAGCGCAACAGGCTCTCGCCGCCCGGCGCGACCTGTGGGATGGTCGAACAGCGCTCGCCCGGCCAGATGGCGCGCAGGATGTCGATGCGCGACAGGATGGTGCCGTGATCGTTCGCCATCCACCGGACCAAGGCGAAGGTGCTGTCCGGTGCGAAGCTGACGATGCGGCGGCGGCGATCGAGGATTTGCTCATGGATCGCGCGGCCGAACCTGATCCAGCATTCGATCTGCTTCTCGACCCAAATCAGTTCGACGCGCGTGGCGTCTTCGGGCGGCGCGGTCATCGCCGTCACCGGGCATAAGGCGCGCCGTCGTCGTCGCGCGGCGTCTGCGGTTTGGCGGGATGGACGATGCCGTGGCCGGGATCGGAGGTGGATTGGCGCAGGCCGCGATCGGCCCAGGCTTGCAGATCGTCGAGCGCATAGACGATGCGGCCGCCGAGCTTGCGATAGATCGGGCCGGTGCCGAAGGTGCGGTGCTTTTCGAGCGTGCGGCCGGACAGGCCGAGAAACCGTGCGGCTTCGGGCGTGCGCAAATAGCGCGGCGGCAACCGATAGGGGTTGTCGGACATGGAAACCTCCGTGGTGTCGGTGACGCCGTCGGCTGGGACGGCGGATCGACGACCACAGTGGCGAAGCGTCTTCGGTCGGGTGGAGTACGGAGTCGCGCTGCGCCGGAATGCCCACCCCTAAACAGACACGGGCGCCACGCGCCGGCGGCAGTCAGCGCACAAGCAGTGAGCCTATAAGGATGGAGAAAAGACGGCGCGCGATCAGCGTCCGCGCAGCAGCTTGCGATAGCCGCCGTTCATCAGCGCGATGGCGTCCGCCACGAGCCGGATGACATGCGAGCGCGCGGCGGAGCATTTCCAGTCGCGCGCCGGCCAGCGCGCCTCTTGCGCATCGAACAATGCCAAAGCGATGTCGCGGTAGCTGGCGCCGGCCTGCCGACCGTCGAGCGCGCGCAGCATCAGGATGAGGCGGCGACGCTGCATGGCGGTCAATCGCCAGCCGCGCGGCAGCGGCCCGACGGGCGTGCCGGTAAGCCGGCGATGGAAGCGCAGCGCCGCGTCGAGCCGGATGCGGAAGTCCGCATCGAGCGGAATGAGAACGCCGAGCGGCTGGCCGGGCGCCGGATCGAGATACCAGAGCCGATGCGCGCCGGAGGATTCGTCGAGAACCATGTGGCGGCCGTCCGCCTGGTCCAGCGTCGCACCCGGCGACAACGACGCGAGGTCATCGGTCGGCGCGCTCTCGAAGCAGGACGGCGCGGCGGTCAGCAGCACCGTGACCGGCAGCAAGTCCGGCTGCCAGAAGATCGGCCGCGCATCGGACGCGGCCGCGGGATCGAAAGGGAAAGCTCAACCCCCATCGGCGGGCGAGGTCCGCAAGCGCGCGGCCCTCGCTCGCCGCGCCCGCCGCGATGCGGCGCCGCGTGCTGGTGTAATCGGTGCGGTAGACGGGGCTGCGGCGCAGAAACTCGACGGCGAAGCCCGGTCGTTCCAAACGCTTCATGACATCGGCGACCTGCGCGGATCGCCAGTCGGATGTCGCTGGCATGGACGCCTCCCAGCTGACCAAACAAAACTCCGATGGTCAGTATTCGGAGGAAAGCGCGCAGGAATAGACCCTAAGTTCGGCGATAACGATGCACGTCCAGGTCGCATGATTCTGTGCCATTACGGGGCGATCGCCACGCCGCAATCGCGGCGCGGCAATCAGTGCAGCGGCGGCCGAAGCAAATAAGTGTAGCCGGTCTCCGTCATCCAGCGGGCGCGCGCGAGATGGCTGTCATGGACGATGCGGGCGCGTTCGGGCTCGCGGGCGGGATCGAGGCCGAAGATGATCTGCACCGCTTCGCGCCAGTCGGCGCCCTCTTCGGCCGCGTCGAGCAGGCGGAGATATTCGACCAGATGACGCTCGTCATAGGTCGTCAGATGAGGACGGTCCGGCGGCCGATCCTCAAACGGCGCATCGGTCATGGCGCACCCCGCAGCCCGGTTAACCTCATTATTGGGTAAATTCGAATCAGGGTGAACAGGATCAACCGACGCCCGAAAGATGCGCCCCATGCATCGCAACCCCAGCGTCCAGCTATCGCCAACATGCGCAAATCTGCGCCTCTCCGCCCGGTCTCCCGGCCGTGTATTATAACACGTAGCACTAAAATGCACGATTGCCTCCTATCCTGCGGATGGACATTCGCAGGATTTTTGGAGCCAACGTCAGACGGTACAGGCTTGCAGCCCGCCTCAGCCAGGAAGCGGTTGCGGAGCGCATGGGCGTCGATCGCGCCTATATCAGCGGCATCGAGCGCGGCCAGCAGAACGCCACGCTGCTCACGATCTGGCACGCGGCCCAGGCGCTGGGCGTGCGGCCGGTCGATCTCCTGGCGGAGACCGGCGACAAAGGGTGAGTCGCGAGCCGGGCGTTAGCCCGGCGAGCGCCGCCGACGCGCAAAACGGGATCGGCGGCGCATTCTGGCGCCCGCGCATTCACATCATCGCCAGAGCGAAAGCCGTGCAACCGGACGGGCGGCTGCACGGCTCTCAGGGTGTCAGGCGGCACGATCCATCAGCTTCTTCGCCTTGCCTTCCAGCTCCAGGCGTGTGTCCTGATGGGCCTTGCTACGGGCCAGCGCGGTGATGCCCTGCACGAAATCGAAGATGCTTTCCGGCGGGCGGCCTTCCTCGTTCAACACGGTCTCGATGATCGTCGCCGTCTCGGGCTTGGAGAAGCCGCGCTTGCGCAGGAAGCTCTCGCGGTCCTCGTCGGTGCGGGCGACGACGCGCTCGCGCGCGGCCTTGATCCCGGCGACGAACGGCGCGGGTGATGAATTGGCGAAGCTGGTCAAGGCGGGGGCCGCTTCATGCGCGAAACGCTGCGCCGCGAACTTGCTGTGCCGGATGGTGATTTCCTCGAAATTCTCCGTGCCCCATAGGTTGCGGTTCTGGCACACGGCGCGCAGATAGAACGAGGCGATGCCCAGCGTCTTCGATCCGACTTCGCTGTTCCAGGCATAGAAGCCCCGGAAATACAAATCGGGCGAGCCATCGGCGAGGCGCCCCGCCTCGATGGGGTGCGTGTCGTCCACCAGGAATAGGAACACGTCGCGGTCGCTGGCATAGAGCGTCGTCGTCTCGGCGGTCACGTCCACGAACGGGTTGTGCGTCATGGTCGCCCAATCCAGCACGCCCGGCACCTTCCATCGGGTATCCCCGGTGCCGTCGCCCGCGATGCGCTGCACGGCGGCGACAAGCTCGTGATCCCAGATGCGGCCGTAATCGGGGCCAGTGACGGCGCGAAGCTCCACCCGCCCGTCCTCCGCCTCCAAGGTCTTGACCAATTCGGCGCGGTGGTTGAGCAAGCCGTGTTGCAGGTTGATCCCCGCCAAGGGCGCGGGAAGCTGGCGCATGTAGGACGCGGGCGCGCCGACCAAGCTGCACAACTGGCCGAAGCTCCAATGCGTCGAGGACACGGGTTCATCCCGTCCCGGCACGGTCAGCGCTAGCCGCTCGGCGTCGTCCCGGCTCGCTTCCACCTTCACGGCGCGGCTCTCCACGGTGCGCGCGGTCGCGCTCTCCGCCCGGCGGCGCACCGCTTCATGCAAGGCGGTCAGGCTCAAATAGCGCTCGTCATCGGGGCGCGAGAACCATTCCGAGGATACGCGGCCGATCCGCTGGCCGCGCGAGATGTCCACGCGATAGCCGCTCGAAACGGGCTGTTGGTTCAAAGTTACGGTGTTCATGGGGAAGTCTCCTTTGGGTTGGGGTGTCAGCGCAGCGCTGCGCTGCACCCCTGCCCGTCGGCGAGACCGGGGTAGCAAGGGCAAGGGCGACCGGGCCGGAGGGGGATCACCCGGCCTGCACGGAGCCGCAGGCGAAGGAAGGTCGGGGAAACCGGCCCGGTCGGCGCCGGCCCGCCGGCGCTTTACCCTTGCCCGCGCGAGGGCGGAGCCCTTAGCAAAGCGATCCACAAAAGCCCCGGCGAAGCCGTCCGCTCGCCCTTACGTTAGCGATCGAAGCCGGAGGGAGGAAACCCGGAACAGGGTTCCGGCGCAGTCGAGAGCGCGGCGCGCAGCGCAACGCCCGTTGCATTCCCTGCAAGAGTCTCGGCGCTGGTTTCATGATCGTCGGCGCCCGGATCGACTATGATGGACGGACCCTCTTTCTTGGATGGAGGAGTCTCATGCGCGTGAAGCCGGAACTCGATCCCGATGTCGATGACGAAGCCCCCAACGGCTTCGAGATGATCACGCCCTACGATGACGCTCATGCCATTACTTATCTTCGGCTGCTCGATGCCGAGGCGGACGGCGCGGATTGGGCGGAGGTCGCGCGCATCGTGCTGCATCGCGATCCGACTGCTGACCAGGCGCGGACCCGGCGCTGCTGGGAAAGCCATCTCGACCGTGCGCATTGGATGACGAAGCGGGGCTATCGCCACCTGCTGACCCAAGCCGCCGAAGACGCCAAAGGCTACGACGCTTGATGGCGTGCGGTCACGCGCAGCAATCGGAACGATAGACGCGAAGACGCCCCGCTCCAAAGAGCGGGGCGTCGGGCCGAGACGGTGGCGGCGGGCCTCAGTCGGAGGCGCTGTCGGAGCCGTCGTCGTCCTTCGGCGGCATCAGGACGATGCGGCCGTCCAGCGGCGTGGCTTCCAGCTCGACATTGAAGCCGCCGCCCTTCTTGTGCGCCCAGGCGACGCCGATCGCCGTCCAGTTGGCCTTTTCACCCTCGGCGCGCTGGCGGACGGCGTAGGCGATGAAAGAAGGCTTGTTGCTCATGACCTGTACTCCTTCGGTTGTTCGGGCCGCGACCATCGCGGCCTCGATGGCGATCACTGGACCGGGGAGACGATCGACACGCACCGCCTGCGGCCGCAGCGTCAGCGAAGGACGGCGACGGCCAGCTTTTTTGTTTCGCGCTGCAAAGCCGAAGGCGGCGGAAAAAAGCTGGCCGACGCCGTTGCGGGCAGGCGATCGAGGCGAAGCCGACCCTCGGTCAGATCAGGCCATTCGAGGCGGCGTGGCCGCGTCTGGACCGACCCGCATGGAGTCATGGTGGTCATGAGAAGCCTTCCGCAAGAGCCGCACCGGACCGATCGCGCAACGACCTGGAATGGCGGATGGAAGGCGGCAAAGACCCGGCACAGCGATAAGACGGCGGCGACGACGTAGCGGATCGAAGACACGGCTGCGGTCGGCGATGGGGCGGGCGTGCTCCCGAAGCCGACGACGTGCCCGCAGCGGCAACTGCAAAGGATCGCGCCGCCGCGGCGGCGCCCCGCGCGGATCAGCGAGGCGAATCGGGACAGGACGGTGCAATGCCAATCCCGGAGGGGCTGCGCCGCCTACGCGGCAACCCTCTGCGGAGCGTCGAGCCGTTCGCACGCCGTGCGATGATGAGCGGCGCTCAGCTCGATGCCGAGATAACCGCGCTCAAGGTCGCGCGCGGCGACCAGCGTCGAGCCCGAGCCGCAGAACGGATCGAGCACCAGTCCGTTGCGCGGGCAGAACGCTGCGATCAGCGGCTTCAGCGCCGTCACCGGCTTCTGCGTCGGATGCAGGCGATTGCCGGTATAGGGGAAGTCGATCACGTCGGGGATCGGCTGGGCGGGCAGCGCCACGTCGCCCTTGGCGAGCAGATAGGCTTGCTCGTGTTCGTAGCGCAGGAAGCGCGCGGACGAGGCATACGATTTGCGAAAGACGATGTGGCCGACGATGCGGAAGCCGGCGGCGCGCCAGGCGGCGGCGAACAGGTCGATCTTGGCCCAGCCGTAGAAGCTGACGCAGAAGGAAGCGGGTTTCAGGACGCGGTGCATCTCGCGGAAGGCGGGTTTGAGCCAGCGGGCGTTGTCGTCATTGGCGACGGTGCGGCCGTCACGCCCGCGATAGCGGGTGATGTAGGGCGGGTCGGTCAGGATAAAATCCACCGAGTCCCGTTCCATGCGCCGCATCAGTGCGGTGCAGTCGCCCTGCAGGACGGCGTTGCGCGCTGTGATCGGAAGATCGGGAAGTTGCCGGGGGATGACGAAGCTGGCCATGACGGTGATCCTTGTCCGTTGCCGGGCCGCGCCATTGCGGCCTCGATGGCGGTCAAGGGACCGAAGGCGAGCGATCCGCACCCGGACGGGCCGGAGCGTCAGCGGCGGACCGGGCGCGCCGGATTTTTTGCTTCGCGCTGCAAAGCCGAAGGCGGCGGAAAAAATTCGGGGCGCGCGGTTGCGCGGGAGATCGAGGAAAAGCGCCAGCGATACGGCGTTCGGTCAGACCAGACCATCCGAGGCCACCGCGCGGATCAAAGGCGACGGCGTAAACCGGCATGACGAATCCTCGGCATCCGGCGTTGCACCGGCTTTGACACACGGCAATGGCCGCGCGCCCAAAGGCGCGCGGCCGCGATAGGCTGCATGAACAGGAAGACCGGGGCCGCTGATAGCGGCCCCGATCCCACCCGATCACTCGGCGGCGTGAGCGTAGTCGCCGTTTGCGCCATCGGCGGAAGATGCCGCCTCCGGGGTCCGCAGCAAGGCAGGCAGCCAGCCGGTCCCGGCCAGAAGCTGCTCGGCGGCTTCCGCCATCGCCTGCTTCTTCATGCCCGCCATGCGCTGCGCCGCCTCGTCGGAGACGCCTTCGCGCACCGCCTCTGCGATCTGCGCCTTGGTGACGCGACCGAGATAGCTGCGCCCGGTCGGCCGCCAATGCGCCATCATGTCGAGCGACACGGCTTGCGCCAACCTATCCGCCGTCGCCAGCGCGCGGGGCTTGCGATCCCACGGCTGCTTGACCGCGAACACGGTGAGGGAAGCGCAATGCGCGAACAGCGCCATGCGGCTGTCAGGGTCGAGCGCGACCACGAAGCCCCACAACTCGTCCGCCTCCTGCGGCATCCGCGCCGCCCAGGCGGCGTGACGATCCGCCAGAGCCTTGCCCGCCTCGGTGTCCTCGATCCCGTCCGCGTGTCCGCCCAAGGGCGTGCTGACGGCGGTGAGGTCGAGACATGATCCCGTGTCGTGGCCGCGATAGAAGGTCTGCGCGGCCAGCGCATGGGTGACGGCGATCAACACCACGTCCGGGGCGTCGCCCAAGGCGAGACGCAGACCGAGGGTGCGATGGGCGGTCAGGTCGCGGATCAGAAGATCGGACAGCGGCTTGCTCTCGTCCGTGTCCTCGTCTTCCGCCGTTTCATCGTCGGAACCCGGCTGCACGTCCGCGACCATCTCGTCGTCGGCGGCCCCGCCGTTGCCGTGTTCTACCGCTTCGGTTTCCGGCTCCGCGGTTTCGTCCTCCGGGCGCACGAAGCCGCGCTCCATGCGCGCGGTGCCGTCGTGGTTCAGCACCACGAACACGCCGCTGCGGGCGATGGCGTCCGGCGCATAGGCATATTGCCGCTCGGACAGCCGCTCGATCTCGGCCTCAAGCTCGCCGAGCTTAGCGTCGATCTCGTCCGGCAGTTCCTCCGCGCCGTCATAGTCTTCATTGAGCGCGTCGAACTCGGCTTGGGCGGCGTCAAGCTGTTGCTGATCCTCTGCCGATAACGCCGCTGGTTGCGGATAGTAGCGGTGCAGGCCGTGCGCGTGGGGGAAGTCGATGAAGGCTTGCGCCCATTTCCAGCCTTCCGCCCGAACGTCCTCCGCGATCTTCTCCAGCTTTTCCAGCGCCAGCCGGTCGAGTAAGGCGGCGTCCTCGAAATAGCCGCCGCCATCCTCGGAGAACAGATCGCGCAAGATCGCGCCGCCTGCTTCCGTATAGGCGTCCGCCCCGACGAAGATGGCCCGCCGGTCGGCCGCCCGCACATGCGTCTCCGTCATCATGCGGCGGATGATGTGCGGTTCCTTGTTCCAAGAGAGGTTGTCGTAAACCTGCTCCTGCCGGGCGTGGTCCTCGCTGATGGCGAAGGCCATCAATTGGTCGAGCGTCAACCCGCCGTCGCGATAGACCTGCATCAACTTCGGACTGACGGCCCCAAGGCGAAGCCGCTGCCGCACCACATGCGGGGATTTGCCGAAGCGCGCGGCGATTTCCTCCGCGCCCCATCCGCGCGTTTCCGCCAGCTCGCGGAAGCGCTCGAACTCGTCGGCAGGATGAAGGTTCTCGCGGTTGACGTTCTCGTCGAGGCTGATTTCCTGCGGATCGTTTTCGGTGTCGAGAACGCAGCGGATCGGCTCGGTCTTTTTGATCTGCTTGCGCTTGGCGCGGAGAAGCTGCGCCTGCCTGCGGCCTTCGCCAATGGTGACGAAATAGGAGCCGGTCGGCTCGCCCTCCCGGTCACGCTCCGGCTCCACCACAAGATTTTGCAGCATCCCTTTCACGGCGATGCTCGCCGCCAGCGCCTCGATATGGGCCTCGCTGTGCGGGGTCTTCCGAGCGTTTCGGGGCGACTTCTTCAGCTTGCTCAGGGGCACGAAGATTTCCGTCCCGCTCTCGGTGACGGTTTCGGTGTTGGTCTTGGTCGTCATGGTCATTCTCCTTTGGGTTGGGGTGTCAGCGCAGCGCTGCGCTGCACCCCTGCCCGTCGGCGAGACCGGGGTAGCAAGGGCAAGGGCGACCGGGCCGGAGGGGGATCACCCGGCCTGCACGGAGCCGCAGGCGAAGGAAGGTCGGGGAAACCGGCCCGGTCGGCGCCGGCCCGCCGGCGCTTTACCCTTGCCCGCGCGAGGGCGGAGCCCTTAGCAAGGGCTTTGGACGACTGCCGCCCCTCGGAGCGCGCGAGCGACGGCCGGCGTGGCGGAAGCCAACCGACCTATTCGTGCGCTATTCTACGATTGTCTGCGAAGTGCCTGACGGAACGGGGTTTTTGTATTGACCCTGCGCTTCCATTGACCATCCTGAAGGGCGGATGTGGACGTGGTTGACGTTTGGGACGCGAAATCCTATATACGCCTTAACAACACCCGCCACGCCTCTCAACGATGCGCACCCGGCGGGTTTTCTTTTGCCTCAAGCCAAGCCCACTTTCACCAAACCGGCCCTGAGCGTGGCAGATCAGATTGCCTTGCTCGCCGGCCGTGGGCTTGTTGTCCCCGACACGGTGCTGGCGAGACGATGGCTGGAGGCTATCGGGTACTTTCGGTTGTCGGGATACATGCTGCCGTTCCAGCGCGGCGGGCGCGGCCCGGACCGGCATATGTTCCGGCCGGGCACCACATTCGGCACAATTCTCGATCTCTACAATTTCGACCGCCATCTGCGGCTGGCAACAATGGACGCGGTCGAACGAGTCGAAGTCGGGTTCAGGGCGGCCATTACCGATACGATGGCGGTGGCCTACGGCCCGCACTGGTTCCTCGATCCGGCGCGGTTCGCACCCCATGCGGATCACGGGCGCCTGCTGACCAAGATCCAGGAGGACATCGGCCATGACCCGCGCGATGCCCATCGGCGGGATACGGCCATCCGGCACTACTATGCGGCCTACGGCGCGCCGCCGCTGCCGCCGAGCTGGATGGTCTTTGAGGTGCTTTCCTTCGGTACGGTGTCGCAGACCTTCCGGCTCCTGGAGCGCAGGTCCAAACGACGGATCGCTGGCCGCCTGGGCGTACCGGATGTCGTCTTGGACTCTTGGGCGCACGCGATCTCCTATACCCGCAACCTATGCGCCCACCACGCCCGGCTCTGGAACCGTGTCTTCACCATCAAGCCAATGGTCGCCAGAGCCTACCAGGCCGACCTCATGCCCAATACGACCTTCTATGCCCAGGCGGTCGCCATCCAGGGGCTATTGCGATCGCTGCCGGCCGGGCAGGATTGGCCGACCCGGCTGGATAGCCTTTTCGTAGCCCACCCCCATATCCGCCCCCTTGATTTGGGGTTCCCAACGGGTTGGCGGTCGCGGCCCGCGTGGCGGTGAGCGGACCACGGCCGATGGCGGTTCCCCCGCTCATGCGGCTTCCTTCGGAGCGGCGTAAAGGCCATAGCCGGCCCGCGCCAGGTGCCCCTCGGCGCACAATTTGCAGAGGTAGAACCGGGTGATGCCCAGGGCCGCAAAGTCGCGGGTGCGAGCCACGCCCTTCTCGCGGACCAGGGCGATGGCCTTGTCCCTGAGAAGGGTTCGTAGTGCTGCGTCGGGGTTCTTCGTAGTCCGGGGGCGCCTCGGCTCTTTCCAGCCGCATTGGGGTAGGGCTATGGTCGAGGTATAGGTTTGGTCATCGCCGGACCCGGCGAGCCAAATATTCAACCGAATATTCAAGCCGCGGCGGATTCCGCCTTTCCCCTGGCTGGGGACGCCGATAGCGCTTTCAGCCGTCCGTCTTCATCCACATGCGCATCGCCTCGTCGTGAGGGACCACCGGTGCCTCGGCGCTGACAAAGCCCGGGAAGCTGCGCAGATATTCGACAAATCGCGGGCTGAGGCCTTCGCCGAGGAGGTGGCCGGGCGAGACGGGAAGCGGCGGCGACCGGAAAGCGGGATCGCGGCGGACACGCTGGGGAAAGTCGTGGCGCAAGATCGCGGCGCGGCCGATCAACGCGTAATCGCAACCGCCTTCAATGACGTTGACCACATCTTCCGTGTCGCGGATCTTGCCCGCGACACCCAGGCGAACCTCGCCACGGGGCAGTTCGGTGAAGATGCTCATCAGCGAGCGGCCCTTGAACGCTTCGTCCTTCGGCTCGATCGTGTAGTCCCAGAGTGACATGTCGAGATAGTCGATCTTGCCCTGGTGCAGAATCTCCGCGGCAACATCGCGGATCTCCGGCAGTTTCACGCCGAAGCGTTCGGGCGACAGGCGCAACCCGAGTTGAAAGTCCGCACGGCACTGCGCGCGGATACCATCGATAATTTCAAAGATGATGCGGGAGCGGTTTTCGAGGCTGCCGCCATAGCGGTCTTCCCGCCGGTTGAGCGCCGGCGAAAGAAATTCGAGCAGGATGTAACCATGCGCGCCATGCAGCTCCACGCCGTCGAAACCGGCACGTTCGGCGCGTTTGGCGGCGGCGATGAAATCGTCACGCAGCCCCTCCACCTCGGCGAGTGTGAGCGCGCGGGCCCCGGTTTCCGGATCGTCGGAGGGACAGACGATATCGCCGACCAGCTCTTTGGGTGAACGGTTGCCGGCATGATGAAGCTGCACCGCGGAGACGGAGCCCTTCGCCTTGATTGCGGCGGCAAGGCGGGTGAGGCCTTCGATGTGCTGGTCGCCGAAAATACCGAGCTGGCCCGGAAAGCCCTGACCCCGCGCCTGAACATGCGAGGCGCACGTCATGGTGAGACCGAAGCCGCCTTCGGCGCGCAGGGTAAGCCAGTGGAATTCCTCATCCGACAACCGGCCGTCGGGATGGCTCTGGCAGTTGGTGAGGGGCGCCAGCATGAAGCGATTCGGCATCGCCGGACCGCGTGCGAATGCGAGCGGTTCAAACAGTTTGGCCATGAGGTGGCTCCGGAAGCGGTTCTTCTTCCTGTTTATTGTTGACAATTATCGTTGTCAATTACAGGAAATTCCGCGTATTAGGCTGTTCTGGCAAGTAGCATATCGCAACCGGGATATGACAATGACCGTTGTCGAAAACCATGTGGCCGTGCCGGGCCCGCGCGACTGAGGAGCCCGCCCGTGGTCACGGCGATAACACGCACCTATCTCGGATCGACGGCGGAGGAACGCCGTCTGCTGCGCCGTGAAACGCTGCTCAAGGCAGGTTGCGATGTCTATGCGCAACGCGGCTATCGCAACGCCACCGTCAAGGCGATCTGCGAGCGTGCCGGCCTGACGGAACGCTATTTCTACGAAAGCTTCCCGAACAACGAGGCGCTGTTTCTGGCCTTGTTCAAGGATGTCTCGGCCAGGATGCTGGATGAGGTCCGGGCGGCGGGCGAAGCGGTTCGGGGTGACCCTGCCGGGAAGGCGCGCGCGATCCTCGAAGCTTACTATCGCGGACTACAGGCCGAGCCTGCACCGGCGCGTGTGTTTGTGATCGAAGCGGCCGATATCAGTCCGGCGGCGCACGAAATCGCGCGGCTGACCTTTGAACGCTTCACGGATTTGCTGACGCAAGCCTGGACGGATGCCCCGGTACAACGCGATCCGGCCCTGCGCGTGGGGGTTTCCGGCGCGGTCGTGCAGATCGCGCGCGACTGGATCTGCAATGGCTTTTCGCAGCCGCTGACATCCGTCGTCGATGCGGCATTGCGCATTTCCGCGGTGCTTGCGGAGCAATAGGCGCCGCGCGCGAGCAAATCCTGCCCCCGACTATCCATAACCTCTGTAGAAAAACGCCGCGGTCACGACGAAAAACGCGCCGCTGATAACGGTTCTGAGGGCCTCGGCACTTATAAGCTTCGTCATAAAAGCGCCCGCGTATCCGCCAACCGCCGCAGCAACCGCCAAACACAAGGCGACGATCCAATACACATGGCCGAAGAAGGCGAATACCAGTACCGCGACGATCTTGGTTGCGGCAAGCATCAGCGTCTTCATGCCGTTCATCGCCCGGATGTCGGTCAGGCCGAACAGCATCCAGCCCGCCATCATCATGATGCCGACAGCGCCACCGAAATAGCCGCCATAAGTTCCGAGTACGAACTGGAAAATTCGGATTGCGCCCAGGCGGATCGGCTTGCCGTTCGTGTTCAGGCGCGACTGAAGCCTTTTGCCGAAGGCGAATGTGAGGGCGCCGATAAGAACAAGCCACGGAATAATCAGATCGAAGGCTCTGCTGGGGGTTAACAACAACAGAGCCGCGCCGGTGCCGCCGCCCAAAAGTGTCGGAACGACCATGACGGGGAGAGCGACCTGATCAAAAGAGCGAATTTCGCTCCTGTACGCCCATGAACTGGCCAAGCCTCCCGGCAAGAGTGCGACACTGCTGGTCTGGTTGGCGGCTACCGGAGGCATTCCCGTGAGGATCAGGGCCGGGAACGTGATGAAGGAACCGCCACCTGCCACGGCGTTGGCGGCACCGCCCAACAACCCGGCTAGGGCCGCGATGAGCAACTGTGTCATGCGGCTGACGCTAGGTCGCTTCCCGGCGTTTCACAATTTGCGAATTCGCGTTGAGCTTCGGAAAATCCGAAGAGGGACGATCGCGCCTCGACCTATGCCCCGCCACCACGGCGATCGTCGTCCGGTGCTTTGCCGTTCGGGCGCCGGAAAAAACCGTTGCGCGTGGCGCGCCAGCGGCTTTGCAGCCGGCTCAGCCGTTTCCGCGCGCCGTAAGACAGATGGAGGTTCCCCTGCTCCAACGGCAGGCCCTGTGTGCCGTACATCCACGATGATTTCGGGTAGATCATCAACTGGTCGGGGTAAACGCTGCGATGGCCGCTGACGACATAGGCGGCAATGACCGCGCCTGCCACATAGCCGGTGCCGGTGACGCCGCCGAACAATTCAACGCCCATCAGAATGGCCGCGACCGGTGTGTTGGAAGCGGCCGCGACCATCGCAACCAGCCCGATGGCTGCGCCGAGCGCCGGGCTGATACCCAGAAAGTGGGCGCAGACATTGCCGACAATCGCACCGATGACGAATTGCGGTGTTACGATGCCGCCGTAGAAGCCGGAACCCAGCGTGATCGCGACTAGAATGATTTTCCACAGAAAGCCCAGATAAGGTATCGCCTGGCCATCCAGTGCCCGGTCCATGATAGGCAGGCTGAGGCCGAGATAATCGGTCGGGATCACGATGATCAGAAGCGACAGCACGATACCGCCCAGAAACGGCATCAGCGGCGGCCACAATTTGAACCGGTCACGAATGCGTTCGGCTTGCGTACGGGCGAAATAGACAGCCTCCACGAACAGCGCCGCCACGCCGCCGCAGACGATGCCGATGATGATCGTTTTCAGGAACAGCGTTTCGCTGAACTCCGGCAGCGGCGCGATCACGTAAAAGAGATAAGGCACGCCCCAGAATTTGCTGATCTCGTAGGACGAGACACCGGCGACAATCGCGGGAAACAGGAAGTCATGGCGCAGTTGCCCGATGGCGAGCACCTCCACACCGTAAATGGCGCCCGCGATGGGGGTGCCGAACACGCTGGCGAAACCGGCGCTGACACCACAGGCAACCAGCCGCTTCTGAAGCTCCGCATTGACGCCGAACAATTTGCCGATGCCGGAGGCGAGCGATCCCCCGATGTGGGAGCACGGCCCTTCGCGGCCCGCCGAACCGCCGGAGCCAAGCGTGATCAGCGCCGCCACCGGTTTGATCGCGATGGTCATGAGCGGCATGCGGCCCGATTGCTTGTGCACTGCCGCAATCACGGAATCGCCAAGCCCGGTTTTGTTCAGTTTATAGCCATAATAAAGCAACAAGCCGTTTAGAATGCCGCCAACAGGAAGCAGGATCATCTGCAGCCACAGCGGGATGGCGGCGGTCGTTCCCGTCGCGTAATTCAGGCTGAGCAGAAAAATACTCGTGCCGGTGCCGACGATGACGCCCGCAACGGTCGCCAGGACAAGCCATTGCACGATCGTCGCCAGCATGACGGCGGGCTCAATGCGGCTGATGCGCGGCATGGCTCGTTGGTCTCACCTCTATGCCGCGCACCCCTGATACGCCGAGGAAGTGCCGTGCAGTACAAAACCGGAATAATAATTCCGATTATGGATTATCGCCACCGATACTGCAACGCCCGGGACGGTTCAAGCGGCGCGCGCTCAGGCGTTCGGCCCGGCCAGCACGTTGCGGATGGAAAAGCTCGAATGAATGCGCAGGACCCCCGGCAGCTTTGACAGGATGTCCTTGTGAATGCGCTCGAAATCGCTGGCGCTGTCCGCCTCGACCTGCAGCAGATAGTCCGCATCCCCCGTCATCAGAAAGCATTCGCGGATTTCAGGATATTTGCGCACCGCGGCCTCGAAGCGGTCGAAATAGGGCTCGGTCTGCCGTTCCAGCGTGATCTGAACGATCACCACCTGCCCCTGCCCGGTGGCGCCGGAGGCGACCAGCGCGGTATAGCCGCGAATGATGCCCTGCTCCTCCAGCCGCTGCACCCGGCGCAGGCAGGCCGAGGGCGAAAGCCCCACCGCCTCCGCAAGCTGGGTGTTGGGAAGCCGCGCGTTCAGGCGCAGCGCCCGCAGAATCTCGCGATCGGCCTCGTCCAGCTCAAACATGCCATTCCATCCAAAATACCGCCGATAATTGCAGAAAGTAGCACTGTGCGCATAAATCATCACTTAATCGGCAGGTAATTCGGCGATCCTTGCGCTACGGTCAGGCCGTCACATCCTCCGCCGTGGCCACGCGTTATGGAGAGCATCAAAACCGGCGCAGTCGGCCGGTTTATAATCGACCTCGGGGCGCTGAAACGCGCCTGGCGTGCGCTGGCGCGTGCGGCCGCACCGGCAGATGTGGGTGCCATCGTCTCCGCCGATGCCTGTGGCCTTGGCGCGGCCCACGCTGCGGCCACCCTCGAAAGCGTGGGGTGCCGGTATTTCTTCACCGGCATGGCTGGGGAGGCGCTGGCACTGAAGCCGGTGCTTTCGCCGCAGACGCAGCTCTATGTCCTCAATCCGTTGATACCGTCAGACGAGACCGCCTGCGCCAAAGCCGGCATCATGCCGGTGTTCCGTTCGGCCGATCAGGCCCGCCGCTGGACCAGCCGCATTGGCGGCAAGGCAGGTCCGGCCCCTCTGCTGCTGCAACCCATCGGCAGCGGATCGCGCACGCGCATTCCCCCCGCGGTCGCAAAGGCCGAACAAAGCATCGCCTGCCGCCCTGTGGATGGCGGGCCGCTGCTGTTCGCCCGCACGCTGCATGATCTTCCTGCGGCCATCGTCAGCCTGCAGGTTTCCGTGGTGCAAACGCGGACAGTGCCGGTTGGCGATGGCGTCGGCTACGGCAAAACCCATATCGCAAAGCGGCCGATGCGCGTCGCCACCATTTCGGCGGGCTATGCCGATGGTATTCCGCGCAGCCTCGCCCATCGCGGCAGCGTCTATTTTCGTGGCCTCCGCCTGCCGCTATGCGGCATGGTGTCGATGGACACGGTCGGGGTCGATATTACCCGCCTGCCGCAAGGCGCGATCCGTCCCGGCGATCTGGTGGAGATGATCGGCCCGCATCAAACGCTGACGCGTCTTGCGGCGGACGCCCGCACCATTCCTTCAGAAATTCTGGCGAAGCTCGGGCGCCGTTACCCGCGCGACTATCGGACATAGAGATATTCGAAATGACCATCATTGTTCTGGGTGCTGGTGTCGTTGGCGTGACCTCGGCCTATTATCTGGCAAAGGCCGGTCATCAGGTGACCGTGATCGACCGCCAGCCGGGTGCCGCACGCGAAACAAGTTTCGCCAATGCGGGCGAAATCTCGCCCGGCTACGCCTCGCCATGGGCGGCGCCCGGTGTGCCCTTCAAAGCATTGAAATGGATGTTCATGAAGAACGCGCCGCTTGTGCTGCGCCCGGTGTTCGATTGGGCGACCATCGCATGGCTGGCGCAGATGCTGCGCAATTGCACGGCAAAACGCTACGCGGTGAACAAGGCGCGCATGTTGCGGCTGGCAGAATATAGCCGCGATTGTCTGGATGAACTGCGCAGCGAAACCAACATCGCTTACGACCAGCGCATGCAGGGCACGTTGCAGGTGTTCCGCACCCAGCGGCAGTTCGACGGTATGGCCCGCGACATCGAAATCCTGCGGGCTGCCGGTGTGCCGTTTGAGGTTCTGGACCCGCAGGGCTGTGCCGCGGCCGAGCCCGGCCTTGCGCCCGTGCGGGACCACATCACCGGCGGGCTTCGCCTGCCGCATGACGAGACCGGCGATTGCTTCCTGTTCACCAACGCACTCGCCTCGCAGGCGGAGGCGCTTGGCGTCACCTTCCGTTACGATACCGCGATCCAGCGCCTGATCCACGAAGGCGGCCGCGTAACCGGCATTCAACTCGGCAGCGGTGAAGTGCTTGCGGCCGACCATTTCGTTGCCGCGCTCGGCAGTTACACGCCGCGTCTTCTCGCGCCGCTGGGTCTCAGGCTGCCGGTCTATCCGGTGAAGGGCTATTCCATCACCCTTCCCATCGTGAACCCGGAGCGCGCGCCCGTTTCCACCGTGATGGATGAAACCTACAAGGTCGCCATCACCCGGTTGGGGGATCGCATTCGCGTTGGCGGCATTGCGGAGATTGCGGGTTTCGACCGCACCTTGCGCGAGGCGCGGCGCAGGACACTGGAAAAATCGGTCGGCGATCTCTTTGGCGGTGCGGGTGATCTCTCTGCCGCCAAATTCTGGTGCGGGCTCCGGCCGATGACGCCGGATGGCACGCCGCTGGTCGGACCGACGCGATTCAGGAATCTCCATCTCAACACCGGCCACGGCACCTTGGGCTGGACCATGGCCTGTGGCTCCGCCCGCGTGCTGTCCGACATGGTGAGCGGTGCAAAACCAGAAATCGAAACCGCCGATTATGCGCTTTCCCGCTATGCCTGAACCACATGTCACGCACGCCGGTTTGCGGACGAACTGCGAAAGCGGCACTCTCGCCATCGGCACTCAGACCGGCTTACTGCCGTAAAAGGACATAATTTCCATGACCGCGCTTTCGACCAATCAGCTTGAAGCGTTCTGGCTTCCCTTCACGCCCAATACCGAGTTCAAGCGCAATCCGCGCATCATCACCGGTGCGGAGGGGATGTATTACCGCGATCAGGCGGGGCGGAAGATACTCGATTCCTCCGCCGGTCTATGGTGCTCCAACGCCGGGCATTGCCGCGCCCCGATCGTCAAGGCGATTCAGGAAACCGCCGCCACGCTCGACTTCGCACCAAACTTCCAGTTCGGCCACCCCAAGGCGTTCGAGGCTGCAGCCAAGATCGCCGCACTGGCGCCCGGCAATCTCAATCATGTCTTCTTCGCCAATTCGGGGTCGGAAGCTGCTGATACTGCGGTGAAGATCGCAGTGGCCTGGCACCGCGCCCGCGGGGAAGGCACGCGCACCCGCATCGTGGGCCGCGAACGCGCCTATCACGGTGTCGGTATGGCGGGCATTTCGGCCGGCGGCATCGGCACCAACAGGCGCTGGTTCGACGCGCTGACCTTTCCGGCCAGCCATCTGCCCGCCACCTATAACCGCGCCGAACAGGCGTTCAGCAAAGGCCAGCCGGTGTGGGGCGGCCATCTGGCCGATGAACTGGAGAAGATCATCACCCTGCACGACGCCTCCACCATCGCGGCCGTGATCGTGGAGCCGATGGCGGGCTCCACCGGCGTGCTGCCGCCGCCAAAGGGCTATCTCGAAAAACTCCGCACCATCACCGAACAGCACGGCATCTTGCTGATCTTCGACGAAGTGATCACCGGCTTCGGCCGCCTGGGCGCCGGGTTCGCGGCGGAGCGTTTCGGTGTCACGCCCGACATCATCACCTTTGCCAAGGGTGTCACCTCCGGCACCGTGCCGATGGGCGGCGCGATTGTGGACAGGCGCATCTACGAACAGTTCATGACCGGCCCGGATCATGCCATCGACATGTTCCACGGCTACACCTATTCCGGCCACCCGCTGGCGGCGGCCGCGGCTTGCGCCACCATCGATCTTTATCGCGACGAAGGCTTGTTTGAACGCTCTGCCGCCCTCGAACCCTATTTTGAACAGGCCGTGCACAGCCTGCGCGGCACGCCGCTGGTTCAGGACATTCGCAATATCGGCCTTGCCGCGGCGATCGATCTGGAGCCGGTTACCGGGGCGCCGGGCAAGCGCGCTTTCGACGTTATGAAAACCATGTTCTTCGACAAGGATGTGGTGATCCGCATCGCGGGCGACTGCGTCGCCTTCTCTCCGCCGCTGATCGCCGAACAATCTCACATCGACGAAATGACCGGCAAACTGGCAGAGGTGCTGAAAGCGGCTGCCTGACTGCCCCTACCCCCGCGCCGGACTGGAAACCGGAAATTGCCCGGCCAGCACCGGATCGGGCAATTCCCGCCCGTTCCCGCCATGCAGGCGAAGGCCTTCCGGCACATGCACGGTCGAGGTCGGCACCGCAAGTTCCGCATCATGCGCACGAACGATGCCGGCAATCCGCAGCAGAAGATCCTCCTTGATCTGCATGTAATCGGTATAGGAGGTGCTGACCGTGAAGGCATAAAGATAAAGCTTCAGCGCGAACTCACCGCAACTGTCGAAGCGGAACACGAAGAAGTCGTGTTCGATGCCGGGATATTCGCCCAGCATCGCGTTGGTCTCCGCAACGATGGCTTCCACCTTGCCGACATCGCAATAGCGCAGATGCAGATATTCTGTGATCCGCCGGTTGGTCATGCGCGAATGGTTGATCAGCACCGCTGTGTTGAACAGCGAATTGGGCACATAGAACGGCCTGCGGTCGAAACCCATGATCCGCGTGGCGCGCCAGCCAATCTCCTGCACCTCTCCCATCACGTCATGCTCCGGCATGATGATCCATTCGCCGACCTTGAACGGCTTGCTGGCGTAAACCGTCAACCCGCCGAACAGATTGGCGACAAGTCCCTGCGCCGCGAACCCGATTGCGATGCCGCCGATCCCGCCGAATGCCAGAAGACCGGAAATGGAAAAGCCGAGCGCCTGCAACGCCACCAGGATCGCGGTGATCATGATGGAGGCGCGCACCAGCTTGCCGATGGCATCCACCGCCGTGGGATCAAGCTCCCGCCCCTCCCGGCTCGCGCGCACGCGGATGTTCTGTTCGATGCGCTGCACGACGCGCAGCAGAAACCACGCCATCAGACCGATGACGGCCACATCGCGCGCCGGCGGAAATATCTGCGACAGCAACGAAAACTGCCCGCCATGGTTCAACAATTTGACGACAATGCTGAGGCCGATGATCCAGACCACACCACGCGCGGGCTGGCTTGCCGCGCTGAAGAACGCTTCTTCCCACAGCCGCCCTTTCGCTTCGGTGCGCCGCGCAATCGCGGTCAGCACGCGATGCAGAACGGCATTGACGGCCAGCACCGTGAAAACGATGACGAATGCGAAGATGGCACCTGACCAGTGCCCGTAAAATCCGGTGATCCAGTTGTACAAAGCAGTATCGTTCAACGCTCTGCCTCCTGTCTGCGATGTGGGGATGGCGTCACCCAACACAAATGGCGGCAGAGCGCAACCGTTGCGATGGAACGGTTACGGAACATCGATGCAGTTTCAGCCGAACAAGGCGCTCGCGACGTGATAGACGATGAACGATGCGATATAGGCCAGCGTGATCATGTAGGTGAACATCACACTCGGCCACAGCCAGCCATTGGTCTCACGTTTCACCACCGCAAGCGTGGAAAGGCATTGCGGCGCGAACACATACCAGGTGAGGAACGATAGCGCGGTCGCCAGCGGCCAGCTTGCGGCCAGCGCGGCGCCCAGCGTACCGGTCCCCACCTGTCCACCGATGGCATAAACGGTGCCGAGCGCACCCACGGCCACTTCGCGTGCCGCAATGCCCGGTACCAGCGCCACCGCCATCTGCCAGGTGAAGCCGATCGGCGCCAGAAGCGGATGGATCAAATGCCCTAACATGCCCGCGAAGCTGTAATCGATCGCGGGGCCGGTTGCACCTTCCGGTGCGCCCGGAAAGCTGCTCAGGAACCACACCACCACCATCAGCGAGAAAATGATGGTGCCGGCCCGGCGCAGGAAGATCTTGCCGCGCTGCCACACCCCGCGCAGCACGTTCGTCACGTCCGGCACCTTGTAGGACGGCAGTTCGATCAGGAACGGCTCGCTCGCGCTGCGCCACAGGATCTTGCGAATGACAAAGGCCACGAGCAGCGCGCTGATAATGCCGGTGGCATAAAGCCCGAACATCACCAGTCCCTGCAGATTGGCGAAGCCCCACACCAGTTTCTGCGGGATGAAGGCGGAGATGATCAGCGTGTAGACCGGAATGCGCGCCGAACATGTGGTCAGCGGCGCGACCAGTATGGTGGTCAGCCGGTCGCGTTTGTTGTCGATCACGCGCGCCGCCATGATGCCCGGAATGGCGCAGGCAAAGCTCGACAACAGCGGAATGAAGGCGCGCCCATGCAGGCCCGCGGCCCCCATCAACCGGTCCATCAGGAACGCGGCGCGCGCCATGTAGCCGAAATCTTCCAGCAGGATGATGAAGAAGAACAGCACCATGATCTGTGGTAGAAACACCACCACGCTGCCGACCCCGGCAATCAACCCATCGGCGATGAAACTGCGCAGCAATCCGTCCGGCAGATATTCGGCGACCAGCGTGCCGAGCCAGGTGAAACCGGCATCGATCAGATCCATCACCGGCGTTGCCCAACTGAACACCGCCTGAAACATCAGGAACAGGATCACCAGCAGGATCAGCGTGCCCGCCACGGGATGCAGCAGCACGGAATCGAGTCGCCCGGTCCATGTATCCGGGCGCAATGGCGGTTTGACGAATTCGCGCATGATCCGTTCGGAATCGCGATGCGCGGCGCGGATTTCCGCGGCACTCGGCTCGCGCCACGCGGTTGCGCCGTGCACGCCTTGCGCGGAGAGTTCGTCGAGCTTGCGCAGAAGCGCATCTAGCCCGCGCTTGCGTACCGCCACCGTGGTCACCACCGGCACGTTCAGTGCGCGCGACAGCCCGTCCAGATCGATGCGGATGCCCTGCCGCTCCGCGATGTCGAACATGTTGAGCACCAGCAACAACGGGCGGCCCACCTGTTTCAGTTCCAGCGCCAGCCGCAGCACCAGGCGCAGGTTGGTCGCGTCCGCCACACAGGCAATCACGTCGGGCGGTTCTTCACCCGGAAAGCGGCCCAGAACCACATCGCGCGTCACCGCTTCGTCCGGGCTGCGGGCGCGCAAGGAATAGGTCCCCGGCAAGTCCAGGATCAGCGCCTTGTGCCCGGCCGGCGTGGTCACTGTGCCGGCTTTGCGCTCCACCGTCACGCCGGGATAGTTCGCCACCTTCTGCCGCGCGCCGGTCAGCGCGTTGAACAGCGCCGTCTTGCCGGAATTCGGATTGCCGACCAGCGCGATCCGCGGCGCCGTTGCGCGGGCGGCATCGCTCATTGCGCCGCCATGTCCATTGCTGTGCAGTCCACGGTCACCGCGCGGGCCTCACGCCGGCGCAAGGCCACCCGCATATCGTCCAGCCGGATTGCAATCGGGTCGCGGCCGATCAGGCCTTCATGCAGCACCTGGAATCGCGCACCTTCGACGAAGCCCATCTCCAGCAGGCGCCGCTCCAGCTCCGCATGATCGATGGCGGCCTCATCCGTCACCGCGCCGGGCGTGATACCGATCACGACGCCCCGGTCGCCGATGCCAAGTTCGCTCAAACGCAAGATCGTTCTCCCGGCAGCCCGTCGCGAAGCCCCATTCCGTTGGAGGCTAATGCGAACCATTCTCAGTTGCAATGTGGCCGAAGCCAGCCTAAACAGCGGCGAAACCGCGCGGCAGTTCCTTATGGGTATTGCCGCGAGGTCCGTTAATGGCCGATTGGCGCAGGCCCCTTTGTCCGCTATGGGACTGCCCGCAGGCCATTGATGGGCCGCACAACCTCAGACCGACGGCATCCATGTCCCAACCCATGCTTGCGTCCGGCGACGGGCGGGTTCACCGCGATTGTCCCTCCTGCCGCGCACCGGCCCGAAGCGCGCGGCTGGTCCATTACAGCCATCCCGACTGGCCGATGAAGCAATGCCCGGATTGCGGGCTGATCTACCTCGAATGGGTTCCGGCTTATGGCGCCCTCTATGACGAAATCGCCTGGACCCGGCAGCACAAGCGTGAGGAAGAACGCCGCCTGAAGGAACAGCCGATCCTGGCCCGGATCGACATGATGACCCGCTGGCGCCTCGGCCTGTTCGGCGATGCCACGCCGGCATCCGGCATGAAACAGTTCGCCAGGCCGGGCCCGGTGCTGGATGTCGGCTGCAGCGTCGGCAAGGGCTTTGCCGCCCTCGCACCCGCCTATATCCCCCATGGAATCGAGATCGAATCCCGCGCGGCGGCCATCGCGGCGGCGGCGTTCGAACCGCGCGGCGGCCGCGTCGTCAATGCCGATGGCGTCACCGGCCTGTCTCAGTTTCCCGAACACCATTTCACCGGGGTCACCCTGTGGTCCTACCTCGAACATGAGGCCCGCCCCCGCGAATCGCTCGAGGCGGTGCGCCGCGTGCTGCGCAAAGATGGCGTGGCCCTGATCAAGGTCCCCAACTATGCCTGCTGGAACCGGATGGTGCTGGGCCACAAATGGCCGGGCTTCCGTCACCCCGACCACGTGCAGTATTTCACGCCGCCAACCTTGGCCTTTCTGGCCAAAATAACCGGCTTCGATGTGAAATTCCGCCTCTATGGGCAAATCCCGCTGAACGACAACATGTACGCGGTGCTGCGCCCGCGTTAGCGGAAAAGCTGCCAATCCTCGCTTGAAGGGCGCGCGCGGCACCATTAGTTTCAAATCATGGAAATCAAAAAAGATGTGCTGGACGCGGTCGGCAACACGCCGTTGATCCGGCTGAAACACGCCTCCGAACTGACGGGCTGCGAAATCCTCGCCAAGGCGGAGTTCATGAACCCCGGCCAGTCGGTGAAGGATCGCGCCGCGCTATTTATCATTCAGGACGCGATTGCCCGTGGCCAGCTTCGCCCCGGTGGCACCATCGTGGAAGGCACGGCGGGCAATACCGGCATCGGACTTGCCGTGATCGCCAACGCGATGGGGTTCAAGACCGCCATCGTCATCCCGGACACGCAAAGCCAGGAAAAGAAGGATGCCTTGCGCCTTCTCGGGGCCCAGTTGATCGAGGTGCCGGCGGTTCCCTACAAAGACCCCAATAATTATGTGAAATTGTCCGGCCGCCTGGCCGAGCAACTGGCGAAGGAAAATCCGGCCGGCGCCGTCTGGGCCAATCAGTTCGACAACGTCGCCAACCGGCAGGCCCATGTCGAAGGCACCGGCCCGGAAATCTGGGCCCAGACCGATGGCAAGGTGGATGGCTTCACCTGCGCGGTCGGCAGCGGCGGCACGCTTGGCGGTGTCGCCATCGCGCTGAAGGAGCGGAACAAGAATATCCGCATTGCCGCCGCTGACCCGATGGGGGCCGCGATCTACTCCTGGATCAAGACCGGCGAACTCAAATCCTCCGGCAATTCGATCACCGAAGGCATCGGCCAGGGCCGCGTCACCGCCAATCTGGAAGGCGCGCCGATCGACGACGCGTATCAGATTCCAGATGAAGAAGCTCTGCCTATCATCTTCGATCTGTTGGAAAAAGAAGGGCTGTGCATGGGCGGCTCCACCGGCATCAATATCGCCGCTGCCATCCGCATGGCGCGTGACCTTGGCCCCGGCCACACCATTGTCACCATTCTTTGCGACTACGGCACCCGCTATCAGAGCAAGCTGTTCAACCCGGCGTTCCTGCGTTCCAAAGGCCTGCCCACGCCGGGCTGGCTTGCCGAACCGGCGCCGTTGCCAAAGGTGCCTTTCGAAAAATGAAGCGTGCTTCGCCGCTGGTCTCCACCGATTGGCTTGCCCAGCATCTGGATGCGCCGGACGTGCGCATCGCCGACGCCTCCTGGTATCTGCCTGCCGCGGGCCGCGATGCCCATGCCGAATATGTCTCCGCCCATATTCCCGGCGCGGTGTTCTTCGACATCGAGGATCTGTCGGACGAGGCGAGCCCCCTGCCCCACATGCTGGCGCCCGCACCGAAATTCGCCAGCCGTATGCGCAAGCTGGGGCTGGGCGACGGCAATCTGATCGTCGTGTATGATGGCGCCGGGATTTATTCTGCCGCACGGGCATGGTGGATGTTGCGCGCCATGGGCCATGAAGATGTGGTTGTGCTGGATGGCGGGCTGCCCAAATGGCGGCACGAAGGCCACCCGGTGGAGAATATGGAGAGCTTTCCCTACCCGCGCCATTTCACGCCGCGGCCCAATAACGGCCTTATCCGCACCCGCAGCCATATCGAAGCCAACCTTGCCAGCCGTGACGAACAGGTGGTCGATGCGCGCAGTGCGGCCCGCTTCGCCGGACAGGAAGCCGAGCCGCGCCCGGGCTTACGGTCTGGGCGCATTCCCGGCAGCCGAAATGTTCCGTATACAGAACTTGTGCTGGACGACGGCACGTTGCGCCCGCCGCACGAACTGACCGCGCTGTTCCGCGCCCGCGGCATCGACCTTACGCGCCCCGTCACGACAACCTGCGGTTCCGGCATCACGGCGGCGATCGTGCTTCTGGCGCTCAGTGTCAGCGGTGCGCAGGACCTCGCGCTCTATGACGGTTCCTGGGCCGAATGGGGGGCCGATACCGCGCTGCCCGTGGAAACCGGCTGAACCCCGATGACGCGCCCGCGCCGCCTGCCCATGGTGGTCACGTTTCTGGAAATGACCGCGCGGCCGTCGATCCCGGTTATAGTGCATCCGCGCGAACAGGTGGCGATCCTGCACGCCAAGAATCCGCCGGTGCATTTCTACCGCTATCTCTACGATGTCATCGGGCGGGCGTATTACTGGGTCGATCGCAAAAAGGTCGATGACAAGACGCTCGCCGATATCATCGGTGCCTCGACGCTGGAGCTTTATGTGCTCTATGTCGAAGGTTGCCCGGCGGGCATGGCGGAACTCGATTTCGCCGATCCCGGCATTGCCCAGCTCGCCTATTTCGGTCTGGTGCCGGAATATGTCGGCCGCGGCCTTGGCCTTTTCTTTCTCCACCAGGCGGTCTCGCTCTGCTGGTCGCACCCGATCGACAAGGTTCTGGTCAATACCTGCACGCTGGATCACCCGCGCGCCCTGCCGCTCTATCAGCGCGCCGGCTTCGTGCCCTATGCGCGCGAAGACCGCTATATCGAACTCCTCTGAGTTCTGCGTTGCGCAAGACGGGCGTTCGCTGAAACAAAGCAGCGGTATTCGCCACAGCCCGCGATAGAATATTCAGCGCGGACACACGTGGATTTGCACGAAGGCGGCCATTCCCTTCCCCCAGGCTTTCGGGGCAAACTCCGCCCGTTTCGGGGGGGCTTGGCACAATCCATGGCAAACGCGACCGCATATCAGAACGGTGAAAAATCACTCTTCGGTCATCCGCGCGGCCTGACATATCTTTTCACGACAGAGATGTGGGAGCGTTTTTCTTATTACGGGATGCGCGCCATCCTCGTTCTCTATCTCACCAATTATCTGCTGCTTGAACCGACAGCCTCGAACGTCATCGGTTATCACACCCTGAAGCGCTTTTTCGAATCGATGACAGGGCCGCTCGATGTGCAGCCCTTCTCCTCGATGATCTATGGCACCTACACCGCGTTCGTTTATCTCACGCCATTTTTCGGCGGCATCATCGCCGATCGCTGGATCGGGCAGCGCTATGCCGTGATCATCGGCGGTATCATCATGGCGGCCGGTGAATTTGTCTTGATGGTGCCGCAGTTCCTGTTTCTCGGCCTTGGCCTTCTGATCATCGGCAATGGCTTTTTCAAACCGAACATCTCCACCCAGGTCGGCAATCTCTATCAGCCGGGCGACAGCCGGATCGACCGCGCCTATTCCATCTTCTATGTCGGCATCAATGTCGGCGCCTTCTTCTCCCCGCTGATCTGCGGCTCTCTTGGTGAAACGGTCGGCTATCAATGGGGCTTTTTCGCCGCCGGTATCGGCATGGTGATCGGCCAGTTGATCTATGTCTTCGCCCTGCGCACATTGCCGCCGGATCGCGTGGCCCGGCTGAAAACTCACACGGAAGAAAAAAAGCCGCTGACACGTCAGGATTGGAAAGCGATTTTCGCGATCATCCTGTTGTGCATTCCGGTCACCTTCTTCTGGGCGACGTATGAACAGCAGGGCAACACCATCAATCTGTGGGCGCAGAATTTCACCAATCGGGAACTCA
>Ga0209930_1000882_pt1 | contig 56972 bp, 60 predicted proteins | sample ThiBiot_500_biof_2_FD_183948 | JGI IMG/M metagenome (GOLD analysis project Ga0209930, IMG submission 183948) | Wastewater bioreactor microbial communities from Cape Town, South Africa - Thiocy_cont_500_biof (SPAdes) | ecosystem: Engineered > Bioreactor > Thiocyanate-remediating >...
CGCGGTTGGCCGCTCCCAGCAGCATGATCACGCTTTCCTCGGCCCCCAGCGTGACGCCGCCGATCTCGACCTCGGCATGAGTGACGCGGCCGGTGAGCTGCACCGACGAATCGAAGCGCAGCAGCTCCTCGACGGCGTTGGGGATCAGCGACGGGTCGGCCTTGAGCCGCTCCCATTGATCGCGCTGGCGATGGAGCGCCAGCAGGCCGTTGCCGATCAGGTTGGTCGTCGTCTCGTGGCCGGCCCCGAACAGCAGGCCCATATTGGCCTCGAGCTCCTCGGCCGACAGCTTGTCGCCCGCCTCCTCGGCACGCACCAGCTCGGTGGTCAGGTCGTCCTGCGGATCGCGGCGGCGCAGGTCGCAGAGCTGGCGGAAGTAGAGGCCGGACGCCTGGGTATTGAAGTTGGCCTGGTCCAGTTCCTCGCGGCTCATCGGCACCGGCTCGAGGATGCGGCCGTTGACGTTGCTGCCGCCCAGGAACGGCGCGCGGTGCTCTTCCGGGATGCCGAGCAGATCGCAGATCACGATCACCGGCAGGCGGTGCGCAAGGTCGCGCATGACGTCCATTTCGCCCTTGTCGGCCACGCGGTCGAGCTGCTGGTCGACGAGCGCCTTGATGCGCGGCCGCATGTCGGCGACGCGCCGGGCCGTGAAGGCCTTGGTGACCAGGCCGCGCAGGCGCGTATGGTCGGGCGGGTCCTGCACCAGCATGGTCCGGGCAAGGCTTGCAACCGCCGGCTCCTCCATGCGGTTTTCGCCATAGCGCCGCTTCATGTTGCCGACGAAATCCTTGCCGAAGCGCTTGTCGCGCAGCGAGAAAGCGACGTCCTCGTAGCGCGTCAACAGCCAGAATCCCTGCTGCGCCTTGAACACCGGCGCGGCCTCGCGCAGCTGCCGATAGAACGGATACGGATCGGCAATGAAGGCCGGGTCGAGCGGATTGAATTCGATCGGCGCGCCCCTTCCGGCGGGCGGAGTCATGTCGTTCATGTCCCCTCCCTTAGCACGAACCCTCTTGCCGCGCGAACGAACGCGCCCGTAGCATCTGCGGATGTTTGCACTCGCACCGGGACCAAACCGCATCGCCGCAGGGCTATCCGCATCAGCCCTGCGTCACGTCGACCGGGTCGCGGCGAGGCCATCCCTCTTTATTTGCCGCCCGCTGGCGGCGCTTTAGCAAGGCGGCGAACCGAGATGCCCACCATTCCCTACTACGACTGGATCACCCATCACGCCGGGCGGCGGCCCGGGACGCTCGCCATTCACGACCTGCAGACCGGCCGCAAGCTCACCTACCGGGAGCTCGACCGGCGCACCGGCCAGCTCACGGCGGCGCTGGCAGCCCGCGGCATCGGCAAGGGCGACCGCGTGGCGCTGCTGGCGCCCAACTGCCCGGAATACTTCGAGCTGCAATTCGCCTGCGGCCGGCTCGGCGCCATCATGCTGCCGCTCAACTGGCGCCTCACGGTGCCCGAGCTGGAATACATCCTGGGCGATTCGACGCCGAAGCTCCTGGTGCACGATCGCAGCTTCGCCGCTCAGGCCGAGGCGCTTTCGAAAAACCGGCTGGAGATCGATCCCGAGCGCCCCGACAGCGGCTATGAGCGCGCCCTCGCCGCGGCCGGCGCACCGCCTGCGCCGGTGCCGCTCACTCACGATGACATCGGCATGGTGATGTACACGTCCGGCACCACGGGCCATCCCAAGGGCGCCATCATCACCCACGGCATGGTCTTCTGGAATTGCGTGAACCTCGGCATTCCGGCCCTGATCACGCCGGAGACGGTGCAGCTCGTGGTGCTGCCGCTGTTCCATACCGGCGGCCTCAACTGCTACGCCAATCCGGTGCTGCATGCCGGCGGCACGATCCTGATCATGCGGACTTTCGATCCCGGCCAGGCGCTCGATGCGATCGCCGACCCCGCCCTCGGCATCACCCACTTCTTCGCCGTGCCCGCGCCCTACCAGTTCATGATGCAGCACCCGAAGTTTCAAAGCGCCGATCTCTCGCGACTGCGGGTGGCCGGCGTCGGCGGCGCCCCCTGTGCGCTGTCGATCCTGGAAACCTGGACGGGGCGCGGCGTTCCGCTCGTGCAAGGCTGGGGCATGACGGAGACCAGCCCCGCCGGCACGATGCTCGACGCCGCCGATGCCATCCGCAAGCTGGGATCGGCCGGCAAGGCCATGATGCACACGGCCATCCGCATCGTCGACGACGAGGGCCGCGACGTGGCGCCGGACAGCATCGGCGAACTGCTGATCAAGGGCCCCAACATCACGCCCGGCTACTGGAACAAGCCCGAGGCGACCGAGAGCGCCTTCACCGACGGCTGGCTGCATACCGGCGATGCCGCCCGTCAGGACGAGGAAGGCTTCATCTATATCGTCGACCGCTGGAAGGACATGTACATCTCCGGCGGTGAGAACGTGTATCCCGCCGAGGTCGAGAACGTCCTCTTCCAGCTGCCGCAGGTCGCCGACGCCGCGATCATCGGCGTGCCCAACGAACGCTGGGGCGAAGTCGGCATGGCGATCATCGTGCGCAAGCCCGACCAGCCGCTGGTCGAGGCCGACGTGATCCAGCACTGCCTGGGCCGGCTCGCCAAATTCAAGGTCCCGCAATCGGTCGCCTTCGTCGACGTGCTGCCGCGCAACGCCACCGGCAAGGTGCTGAAGCGCGAGCTGCGCACCCAGTTCGTCGGCAAGAACGCGCCGGCGATTAGTTAGTGGGTCAGAACACCTCATCCTGAGGAGCGAGCGCAGCGAGCGTCTCGAAGGATGGGCCTCAGACGTGGTGCGCGTTCCCATCCTTCGAGACGGCCCCCAATGAATGATGAGGGGGCCTCCTCAGGATGAGGACATTGCTGGCGCGCCAGCCCTCAAACCAACGGCACGTAATCGTACTCGCCCACGCCTTGCATGATCAGGAAGGTGAGCGAAGTCTGGCCGCCGTTAGTGACGAGATGCGGCCGACCTATCGCGGCGACGAAGCTCTCGCCGGGCTGCAGGATCACCTCCTGCTTGGGCTCCTGCAGGAAGAGCCGCATCGTGCCCTGCAGCACATAGAACGTGTCGCTGATGTTGGAATGAGAGTGCCATGGCACTTTCTGCGTCGGCGACAGCTGCAATTCGGCGATGCGGAAGCCCGGTCGTTCCAGATGGTAGGCGCGGCGCTCGACTTCGTAGAGATGGCTGGCATCCTTGACGGGCTCGCGCTTTCTCTCGGCTTTCATGAGACACCTCTATCGTCTCCGGCAGGAAGACTTTAGAAGCGTGAGCCGGGCCAGGACAAAAATCCAGCCGGCTTACGATTTACGGCGTCTATCGTTCGCGGGCCTCCCGCAATATCTGGCTGGCCGAGGAGCTCGGCATCCCCTTCAAGGTCGTGCCGGTGATCCAGCATTACCGCGAACCGAAACCGGCCGGCATGCTTCACACCCGCTCTCCGGAATTCCTCGCCGTCAATCCTAACGGCCACATTCCCTCGATCGACGACGACGGTCTGGTCCTGCACGAATCGCTCGCCATCAACCTCTATCTCGCGCGCAAGCATGGCGGCCCGCTGGCGCCGAAGACGGTCGGCGAAGACGGCCAGATGACCATGTGGGCGCTGTGGGCGGCCACCGAGATCGAGGAACGCGCCCTCACCGTCCTCTACAATCGCGTCGGCAATCCCTCGGGCACGAAGGACGAAAAGGCGGCCAACGCAGCCGTCGAAGCCTTGAAGGGACCGTTCTCGGTGCTCGATCGCGCGCTGGCCGACGGCTTCCTGGTCGGCGGCCGTTTCACCGTGGCGGACATCAATACCGCCGAGGTCGCGCGCTACGCTCTTGCAGCTCCCGAGCTGTTCGAGACGGCACCCAAGGTCAAGGCCTGGCTGACCGCCTGCCAGGCGCGGCCCGCCTTCAAGAAGATGTGGGCCGACCGCGACAAGGAACCGGCGTAACCGACAGTCAAGGTTCAGTCGACTTGAAGGGCGCCTCCTCGAGGAGGCGCCGTGCGAGCGCAAACAAGTTCGGCATCGTCGCCGCTGTGTCGATGCCGATGCCGCGCGCCAGGCGCTCGGCAACGAAGGCGGTGATGTCGGCCTGGGTCAAACGGTCGAGCAGCAAATATCGCGAACCATCCGCCGCCTGGCTATCGACCGAAGCGAGCGCCATCGTCATCTGCGCCAGGCAGTCGTCGATCCAGGGCTGATGACGCTTCTCGGCCGGCACATGATTGCGATGGTACGCAGCCTGGAGGCCCTTGTCGCAGGCGCCCATCATCAGGGCCGCGATCCGGAGCACGGCCCGCCGCTCGGCGCCCAGCCGCGGCGTCAGCGGCCGATCGCCGCCATGGACCTCGTCGAGGTGATCGACAATGGCGGCGCTGTCGACCAAGGTTTCGCCGCCGTCCAGCACCAGCGCAGGGATACGACCCAGCGGATTGGCGGTCCGCACCTCGTCGCGGTTGCCAAAGCCGGAGAGGTCACGCTGCTCGTAGCGCACGTCGTAGGCTGCCAGCGTGATCGCGACGCGACGGGTATAGGGCGAGCGGTTGACGCCGATCAGGATCATGCCGCCATCATCAACCGATCGATCGAGCGGGCAAAGCCGAACCGTTCGTAGAAGCGGCGGGCCTCGCTATTGAAGGCATGGACCCCGACCTCGATATGGCTCGCCCCTTGGGCGCGCGCCCATCGTCGGGTCTCGGCCAGCAGCCGCTCCCCGACTCCGCAATTGCGACGGTCGGCGCGGACTACGAGATTGTCGAGCTCGATCACCTTGCGCGGCACCGCGCCGGCGAAGGCCGACGGCGGACGCGTCAGAAGCACCGCAAGCCCGACAAGATCACCGGCGAGGTCGCCCGCCTCTTCGGCCACCAGCACGGTCGAGCCAGGCCCCGCCAGCCATCGCTCGATCTGGTCGCGCGGGCGCACCGGGCCAGCGAAAGCCCGAAACAACTCAGGCCGCCCCTCGCGATGGAAGGCATCCAGCTCCTCGAACAGGGCGCAGAGCGCCGCATGCTCCTCGAGCCGGGCCGGGCGGATGACGATCGTCGTCACGCCGCCAACACCAGCCGATCCTCGGCGACGGCGAAGCCGAAATTCTCGTAGAAACGCTTGGCGGCGCCCTCGCCCACCACGGCCTCGACCTGCACCGCACGGCGCTGCCGCGACCATTCGACGGTGGCCGCCAGCAGACGCCGACCGACGCGCCGGCCGCGCTGGTCGCTGCGGACCACCAGATTGTCGACCTCGATCACCTTGCGGGCGCCGCCGCCTTCCAGCGGCACCAGCCGCGTCACCAGCACGGCGACGGCCAGCACGCCCATCTCGCTTTGTGCCACGAGCAAGGTCGTGCCCGGCGTTTCCAGCCAGGTCAGCACCTGCTCGCGCGCATGGGCACGGTCGTCCAGCAACTCGCACAGCTCGTCGAGATCGCGTGGTCCGGCAAGGCGCACGCGGATGGAAAGCGGTGCGGCCGCCGGCTCCAGTTCTGCTTCGATGATCGACATTTCGTCCTCCGGTTTGCGGTCCCGCCGCGCCCGGAGGCCAGATCCAAAAACGAAGAAGCCGCCGGGAGCGGCGGCTTTCGTCAGGTCATAACCATTCGCGCCGCCTATGTGAGCGACGTAAAGTACCAACCCTTTCGGAGCAGGTTCATGGTCATGGCCATCATATAGTCGCTGAGATCGACCGCTGTCAATTCCCGCCTGCCGGACATCTCTTCGCCTTCGACAGTCTATCGATACGATCGCGTCTGGACTGCAGTTCGTCGAGCGCCTTCTTGGCGTCCTCGTCGGTGCGTACAGCCAGATAGGCTGGCGGAAAGATCACGCCCCCGAAGTACATGGCCGCCTGATTACGCCCCCGGTTCGATGCGATTGCCTGTTCGAACCTGTCGATATCGACGCGCGATTGCGTTGCCGCCTGCTGCAACTCCGGGCAATCCATCCGACCTTCGGCACTCTCTGCGTCACCGACCAGGAGGCGCTGGTTGGGCGGTAAATGGCCGAGATCCGGAGGGAGCGCCGGCGCGTTGCGCGCGCAAGCGCCAAGCACAAAGGCGACCGCCAGAACGGCGAGCTTACGGCTGGTCGTAGACAATGGCCCGGCCCTTGCCGTCCAGCGACCCCCAGCTCAGCGCCGAGACGCCGACAGTTCCATAGCGGACCTGGATCACCGCATCAGCACCAAGCTTGGCCGCTTCGTTCTGCAGCCGCTTGTTGACCATCTCACGCGTCGGATCGGCGTTGAATATCGTCGTCTTGTTGACGGTGACCGATACGTCGCCGAGCGACTTGTAGGGTTTGTCCGTCACATCGCCTTCGATGATCTGGATATTGGCCGCCGGTGTCGCCGGTCGGCCAGCGGCACTTGCCTGAGGCGACACCTGCGATGTCGACCAACCGTCGGCGCAGGCTCCGAGAAGACCCGCGATCCCGATCACGCATACGCCCTTGAAAATACGCACCACGCTCATCCCCCCGCCACGACTATTGTCATTGGTTGTTACAGTAGCTGCGTCATCGGGAGAGCTTCAAGGGAAAACGCAATCTATGATTGCATCAATCGATCAACCTTACACGGCGGGCACGCGGACCGACGTCAAATTATCCGGCGACATCGTTGACGCAACTGGCATGCTGAGCCGATGAGCGACGATCCGGAGCCTTCACCGGCGCCCGCCCTCGAATGGCGCGGCGCCTTCACGAACGACGAGCTGAACGCCCTGCATGCCGAGGGCTTCGGCCATCGGCTGCTGCACGACGACTGGCTGGCGCAGGTCCAGCGTCACAGCCTGGGCTGGGTGTGCGTGCGCCAGAGCGGCCGTCTGGCCGGCTTCGTCAATGTCGCCTGGGACGGCGGCGTGCATGCCTTCGTGCTCGACACGGTGGTGGCCGAGCCGTTGCGCCGGCAGGGCATCGCCCGCGCCATGGTCGCGGAGGCTGTCCGGCAGGCGAAGGCCCAAGGCCGCGAATGGCTGCATGTCGACTTCGATCCGCATCTCCGCGACTTCTACTTCGACGCCTGCGGCTTTCGCCCGACCGATGCCGGCGTCATTCAGCTTCGGGGGTGAGATCGACCGGATGGTCGTTGTGGAGGAGTTGATGGGCTAAGCGCGCGCCTACTCTCAATGATACTGTCGGCAGTCGCTTTCCCTCATTCTCCTCTCCCCCTTGGGGGAGAGGCTGGGTGAGGGGGACTTCTCAACGCACACACCTTCTCAATCGCTCGCACCCTCACCTCCCCGTTGCTGCGCAACGGGTCCCTTCCTCTCCCACTGCGTGGGAGAGGACTGATGAGCGATGCGTGTTTGCGATTGTACCGCGCCGTTGCCCCCTCACCCTTCCTGGGGGAACATGTGGAAGTAGGGTTTCGCTTCTTCGAGCACCCTTGCAATGGAAGGGCGCTGCGACAGGCGCTCGAGGTAGCGCATCAAGGCGGGATGGCTGCTCGCGAAGGGCTGGACCTTGTTGGCGTAGAACAGGCCCGGCAGGGCCGCGCAGTCGGCCATGGTGAAGCTCTCTCCCGCGGCCCAGGCCTTGTTGACCATCTCGCGCTCGAGAACGTCGTAAGCCGTGGCCAGACGTGCCTTCGCGGCTGCCAGTCCGTGCGGATCCTTGCCGTCGGCCGGCCGCAGCCGCTCCTCCACGATCCGCTGCATCGGCATGGACACGTAGAGATCGTAGAAGCGATCCCACAGGCGGACCTGTAATGCCGACTCCGGGTCGCTCGGTATCAGGGCCTGCTTGCCCGGATAGTGAAGCGCCAGATACTCGATGATGATGCTCGTTTCGGGGATCGTGCGGCCGTGCGCCTTGTCCTGCAGGACGGGCATCTTACCGATCGGCCACAGTGCCAGGAAGGCCGCGTGCGCAGTCGGACTGCCGAGATCGATGAGCTGCAGTTCGAAAGGTGTGTCGTTCTCGTAGAGCGCGATGATCGCTTTCCAGCAGAAGGAGGAAAGCGGATGGGCATGCAGAACCAGGGACATGACGACGCCTATAGTTAAGAACTCACTTAACTATATGAAATCGGCAGGCCAATACAAGTGTCGCCGCAAAAAAACGTGTCATCCCGAGCGGAGCGAGGGATCCTTACTGGTCCGTAAAGATCCCTCGCTCCGCTCGGGATGACACAATTGATGGGGCTGCAGGAGAAGCGATGTCTGCTCGGCCGCTACTCTGCCGCGACGGCCATCGCCTGCTTGAGGCCGGGCATGGTGAAGCCGAGCTTGTCGAGCTTGGCGATCATGTCCTTGGCGGTCTTGTCGTCGATCTCGATCAGCGGCGGACGGACCGGCGTCCAGGCAGCGTCCTCGCCGTAATGCGCGATGCAGTACTTCAGCGCCGGGATCATGACGTAGCCCTGCATGACGCCGCGGACCTCGTTGATCCAGGCCTGCAGCTTCTCGCCCTCGGGCGTGGCGTATGTCTTGTAGGTCTCGGCAATCTTGCCGGGATTGATGTTGGCGGTGGCGCTGATGCAGCCGGCACCGCCCGACTTGATGTTCTCGATCAAGGGCTTCTCGTTGCCCGAGAAGACGTCGAAGCCGTCCTTGGCGAAGGCGTCGATCATGCTCTTGGTGTGCGGCCAGTCGTCGGACGAATCCTTCATGCCGGCGATCTGCTTGGGGTAAGCCTTCATCAGCCGCTCGACCAGCTTGTGGGTGATCGGCACCGCCGAGACCGGCGGGATGTGGTAGAGGTAGACGCGCAGGCGGTCGTCACCGACGCGCTGCACGACCTCCGAGAAGAAGCGGAACAGCCCCTCCTCCGGAACGCCTTTGTAATAGAAGGGCGGCAGCATCAGCACGCCGCCGACGCCGAGCCTGGTGGCGTGCGCGCTGACTTCTGCGGCCTCGCTGATCGAGCAGGCACCGGTGCCGGGCATCATGCGGTCGGTCGGCACGCCGGCCGAGACGATCGCCTCCAGAAGGCCCATGCGTTCCTTGGCCGACAGCGAGTTCGCCTCGGAATTGGTGCCGAACACCGCCAGGCCGCAATCCTGGCTCAGCAGCCACTTGCAATGTGCGATGAAGCGGCCGAGGTCGGGCGACAGGTCGCGCTTGAAAGGAGTGACGACCGGCGAAAGAACGCCTTTGATCCGCGCTGCGGCCATGATTTGATTTCTCCCAGGGAGTGGCGCGCCTTTTCTGCAACGAAGCGCCGGAGACGTCCAGTGCTTGCATCGCTCAGCGATATCCTTCCTGAAGACGGCACCGCCGGCACCCTCGTCGGACGGCTGTGGCGCAAAGGAAAACCGGGCGGAGTACCGGCGGGCCCGTCGGTCGTCGCGGTGCGCGGCGACGGCGTGTTCGACCTCTCGGCGACCGTGCCGACCATGGCCGATCTCTGCAATGCGCCCGATCCCGCAGGCCTCGCGCGTCAATCGCCCGGCGAGCGCATCGGCCCCTTGCAGGAACTGGTCGGCGACCTGCTGGCGCCGATCGACCTGCAGGCGATCAAGGCGGCCGGCGTCACTTTCGCAGTGAGCCTGCTCGAGCGCCTGATCGAGGAACACGCCAAGGGCGACCCCGGCCGCGCCGAGCAGGTACGTGGCGAGCTGAACACGATCATCGGCGCCGATGTCGCCACCATCAAGCCGGGCTCACCCGAGGCCAGCACCCTCAAGGCGACGCTGGCGGCGCGCGGCGCCTGGTCGCCTTATCTCGAGGTCGGCATCGGCCCCTATGCCGAGGTTTTCACCAAGGCGCCACCCATGGCCGCGGTGGGCTATGGCGCGGAGATCGGCATCCGGCCGGACTCCGACTGGAACAATCCCGAACCCGAAGTCACCCTGATCGTGAATGCCCGTGGCCAGATTGTCGGCGCGACCTTGGGCAACGACGTCAACCTGCGCGACCTCGAAGGCCGCAGCGCGCTGTTGCTGGGGATCGCCAAGGACAACAACGCCTCGTGCGCCGTCGGGCCTTTCATCCGCCTCTTCGATTCGACCTTCGTGCTCGACGACGTGCGGACCGCCAAGGTCGAGCTGGAAGTCACCGGCCCCGACCAGTTCCGCCTGCGCGGCCAGAGCGACCTGTCGAAGATCAGCCGCGACCCGACCGAACTGGTGCGCCAGGCCATGGGCGGCCTGCATCAGTATCCCGACGGCATGGCCCTGATGACCGGCACGCTGTTCGCCCCCACCGAGCCGCGCAAGCCGGGGGGCACGGGCTTCACGCACATGGTGGGCGATCTCGTCTCGATCCGCTCGCCCCGGCTCGGCACGCTCACCAACCGGGTGAACCATTGCGACAAGATCCCGCCCTGGACCTTCGGGGCGTCGGCCTTGATGCGCAACCTCGCGGCACGAGGGCTGTTGCGGTGAGCGCCCTCACCCGCCTCTCTGCGGCAGAGCTGCGGACACGCATCGCCGCCCGGAATCTCTCGCCGGTCGAGGTCACCGAGGCGGTGCTGGCGTGCGCCGAGGCCCTGCAGCCGGAGCTCAACTGCTTCATCACCTTGGCGCCCGAGCAGGCCCGCGCCGCGGCCAGGAAGGCCGAAGACGCCGTGATGCGCGGCGAGCCGCTCGGCCTGCTGCACGGCATCCCCTTCGCCGCCAAGGACCTCGTGAACACCGCCGGTGTGCGCACCACTTTCGGCTCACTGCTGCATGCCGACACCGTTCCCAAGGAAGACGCCGTCTGTGCCGCGCGGCTGAAACAGGCCGGCGCCATCCTGTTCGGCAAGACCACGACTCCCGAGTTCGGTCACAAGGCCCTGACCGACGCGCCCCTGTTCGGTCGCACCCGCAATGCCTGGAGCGCCGCGCATACGTCCGGCGGCTCGAGCGGCGGTGCCGCCGTCGCGGTCGCAGCCGGCATCGGCCCGATCGGGATCGCGACCGACGGCGGCGGCTCGACGCGCATTCCCGCCGCCGCCAACGGCATGGTCGGTCTGAAGCAGAGCAACGGCGTCATTCCCCACAGCCAGGTGGCTGATGCGTTCGGCAACTATACCTATGTGACGCCGATGACGCGCACCGTGATGGACACGGCGCTGATGCTGCAGGCCATGGCCGGCCCTCACCCGTCCGACCCGTGGTCGATCGGCGTCGCCCCACAGGATTATCTCGCGGCCGCGCGCGCCGAGGGCGATTTGAAGGGCACGCGCATCCTGTACAGCGCCACCCTGGGCAACACCGTCGTCGCCCGCGACGTGCGCGCCGCCTTCGAGCAGGCGCTGGTCCGCCTCCGCGATCTCGGCGCCGAGCTGGTCGAGCTCAGCGAAGCCCTGCCCGACATGGAGCCGGTGTGGAAGGTGATCAACCACACGACCTGGCGGGCACGCTTCGACGAGATGATCCGCCGCGACGGCAATCGCCTGTCGCCCTCGCTGGTCCGCCAGGTGGCGATGGCCGCCGACTGGTCGGGGGCCGACTATCAACGCGCCATGTTCCAGCGCAGCGACCTCTTCCGCATGGTCCAGCGCTGGTTCGAGACCGCCGACTATCTGGTGACACCCACCCTGTCGCGCACGGCACTCTCCATCGAGCAGGACCTGTTCGAGCCGATCCAAATCGACGGCGTCGAGGTGGGCGAGCTGCGGCGCAACTGGTTTCCCTACACCATGCCCTTCAACATCACCGGCCATCCCGCGCTGTCGCTGTGCTGCGGCTACGACACAGAGGGCCTCCCGATCGGCCTGCAGATCGTCGGCCGCTTCCGTGACGAGGCGTCCGTGCTGCGCGCCGCCGCCCTCTACGAGGCCAGCGAGGCCTGGCTCGACCGCTGGCCCGACCTGCCCTAAAGAGGTCGGCCGTGAAATCGCCGCCCTTCAAGTCGACACCCCACAAGTCGTCGCCGCCGAAGCCGATGGCCCGCCGGCGCCCGCCGCCGCTCACGGCCGCCGAGATCCAGGCGCGCGTGCTCTATCGCGACGGGCTGATCCTGGTGATCGACAAGCCCGCCGGCCTTGCCGTGCATGCCGGCCCCAGCGGCGCCCCCAACCTGGAAGAATGCTTCGACGATCTGCGCTTCGGCTTGCCACGGCCGCCCTCGCTCGCCCATCGGCTGGATGCCGACACCGCAGGCGTGCTGGTGCTCGGCCGCCATCCCAAGGCGCTGGCCAAGCTCGGCCGGCTTTTCTCCGGCCGCGACACCGAGAAGACCTACTGGGCCGTCGTCGAGGGCGCTCCGCCATCCGACGAAGGTGTCTTCGACATGCCCCTGCTGAAGCTCAACACCCGCAGCGGCTGGTCGGTGAAGGTCTCGCCCAAGGGCCAGCCGTCGCTCACGCGCTACAAGGTGATGGGAAGCGGCGTGATGGAGGGTGCCCGCGATGTCACCTGGCTGGAGCTGAAACCCGAGACCGGCCGCACGCATCAGATCCGCGTTCACTGCGCCGCCGGCGGCTGTCCCGTGATTGCCGACCGGCTCTACGGCAAGGCCGAGCCCAACCAGCAGCTCCACCTGCAGTCACACGGGATCGTGCTGCCGCTCTCCAAGTCCAAGCCGCCGATCGTCGTCACCGCACCACCGCCGGCGCATATGATGGCCGCGTTGAAAGCGTGCGGGTGGAATCCGTCTTCTTTGGACCGAGGGCCTCCAGGCTTGAATTCATGAGCGGCACTGGAGTGCCGCGCTCCCAGCAAAGACGCTCATGGCTGGGAGCGCGCGACTCCAGTCGCGCTCATCTCTTCTGATGCAATGGCTGGCCGCTCCGTCAGCAGGTCACTCCCGCGCAGTCACCCAGACCCGGAGTGGATCGCCGGCTTCAAAGCCGGCATCGAGGGCGGCGCCGAGCTCGGCGCCGGATTCGTAGCCGACCAGCGGCAGCCGCGGAAACGTCTGCGCGGCCAGCACGATCAGCGACCGCCACACCGCGCCGGCATCCGCCGCCTCCGCCACGACGTTGGTCAGGCCGACGACGCCTTCGGCGCGGTACAGCATGCCGCCAGCCACGACCTGGAAGCCGCGGCGTCCTGTGAACATCGCGAAATCCGGATTGCCGAAAGGCCAGGGCGTGGACGCCTGGGTCTCTCGCTGCCAGACGATGTCCGTCGCGCTGTTGCCCTCCGGCATGGTGGTGCGGATCCACTGCGCCTCGAACAGCAGGTCGAACCCGCGTCGCGACAGGTCGAGCGTGTTGAAGCTGTCCTTCACCGACCAGCGGCCGGGCAGGTTCGAGGCCTGCAGGATGGCGATCGCGCTCAACTGCTCGTCGCGCGCGCCCTCCTCCGGCGTCAAGGTGACGGCGTTGGGATAGAAGCGCGGCACGGGCTGGGCATTGACCCAGGTCTCGGGCAGGAAGCGGCCTGGCGTGCCGTGGGCGCGGCAGACGGCATCGCACCAGCGGGCGTTGTTGCGGGCGGCCGCGAGGGTCCAGTCTTTCAGGCGCGTACTTCCTCTCGCTGGAAGATCACATAGGCGACGGCGAACACCACGATCATGCCGGCCACCAGGCCGGTAACCTGCGGCCAGATCAGCAGCACGCTCTGGTCGAACGGCAAGGGCGCGCCCATGATCGCGCCCCGCATCTGGCTGGGCAACATCGGCCCCAGGCTGCGCGTCTCGGGGCTGAGCAGACCCAGCACCGCTTCGCTGAACAGAGTCCCAGGGGAGAGCCGCATCAGGCCGAGCCCCATCGACTGCACGGCGACATATTCGTCGAGGCTGCGGATCTCCGACGGCGCCAGGCCCGCCAGCAGCGCGCCGGCAAGCTGCGGCCACAGGATGAAGAAGAACAGCCAGACACCCAGCGCGCAGAGCGCCGAGGTCGCGGTCGACCGGAAGATCACCGAGAAGAGCATGGCGATGGCGAGCCAGACGCCGCCATAGGCGATGGCCACCAAGAGGAAGCTCAGGCCACGCGCCACCTCGACGCCGCGCGGCGGCACCCCCAGCAGCAGGAGGCCGGCGCCCAGCACGATCAGCCACAGCGCCACCAGCGCGACAGCCAGCGTCGCCAGGCCGCCCAGGAACTTTCCGAGCAACAGGGCATCGCGATAGATCGGCTGCGACAGCACGCGGCTCAAGGTCCGGCGGTTGAACTCGCTGTTCACCGCATCGAAGCCCAGCCCGATCGCCATCAGCGGGATGATGAAATTGAGCGCCGCGGTGAAGGAGATGCCGACCTGCTCCGATTCCAGGGTGAAGATGCGCAGGAAGATGAAGGAGTTCGGGTCGACCACCGTGCGCAAGGTCTGCAGCGATGTCGCCACCGGGAAGGCGCCAAACACGATCACAAACAGCATCAGCACCATCATGCGGGCGCTGGAAAGATGATCGGCGAACTCCTTCATGAAGACCGCGCCGAGGCCGGTGAAGGGCGAGCCTTCGCGCCGGCGCCCTGCCGGCGGCGTCGCGCTACGCGGCATGGCGGGCCTCCTGGAAGTAGCGCGTATAGACCTCCTCGAGGCTGGGCTGCAGGTCGGCCAGCCGGGTGAGCGCCCCGCCGGACGACACGATGCGCTCCGCCACTGTCGCCCGCACGTCGCGGTCGGCCACGACCCGCCACGAGCCGTCGCTTTCGGCAGTCACGGTCCGCACGCCCTCGACGCCGCGCAGCGTCGCGGCGACATCGATGCCTGAGGCTTCGATCTGCAGGGGATGCCCCGCCCCCAGCACCTGGTTGGCCAGCTCCACGACCGTCCCCATCAGCGCCACGCTGCCCTTGTTGAACAGCGCCACACGATCACAGACGCTTTGCACCCGGTCGAGAAGATGCGAGGAGAGCAGCACCGCCACGCCGGCACGCTTGAGGCCACGGATCATCTCCAGCAGCTCGAAGGTCGCATGCGGGTCGAGGCCGGAAGTCGGCTCGTCGAGGATCGCGACCTCAGCCTTCTTCATGACGATCTCGGCGATGCCCAGCCGCTGGCGCATGCCGCGCGAGAAGGTCGAGACACGCTTGTCAACGACCTCGTCCAGCTTGACCGATTTCAGCGCGTCCAGGATGCGCCCGTCGATCTCGCGGCGCGGGATGTCGAGCAGCCGCGCCGTGTAGACCAGGTTCTCGCGCGCCGTCAGGTGATCGTAGAAGCCCACGGCATCCGGCAGATAGCCGACCCGGCGCTTGACTTGGAGCGGCTGGCGCACCGGATCGAAGCCCAGCACGTTCACCGTGCCGCCGCTGGTCTCGGTGAGGCCGAGCAGCATCAGTATGGTCGTGGTCTTGCCCGCGCCGTTGGGCCCAAGCAGGCCGAAGATCTCGCCGCGGCGAATGTCGAGGTCGATCGCGTTGACGGCACGCTGGGTGCCGTAGGTCTTCACCAGACCGCGCACCTCGATGACAATGTCGGCCATCGCGAGACCTCAGCGCCGCCCGAAACGGGCCACGGCGCCCAGCAGCACCAGCAGCGCGACGGCGATCACGCCGACGCCCACGATGCCCCACAGGGTCGAGGTGGTGACGGTGATGCGGAAGTCGGCCGACGATTGCTCACCGCGGCCGTTGGCGCGGAACGAGGCGACATAGTCGCCGGCGATCGCCTTGTCGGCCGGCGTCACCAGTACCTGCACGTCCTTCTTGTCGTTGGGCGCGATGGCCGGGATCGACTTGGGATTGAACTCGACCTTCCAGTTGCTGGGCACCGTGCCCGACATCTCGACATCTTCGACCGGCGCGGTGCCGTCGTTGGTCAGCACCATCGTATAGGTCGCCGTCTTGCCGATCTCGGCCTCGCCGGAGAGCCGGCCGTCCTTGGTCGACAAAGCGAGCTTGCCCTGCCCGCTCACCTGCAGGGTGACGCGCATCTCGGCGGTCGCCCCTTCGGCGGCGACCTTGACCAGCACGGGATAGTCGCCGGCCTTCACGTCGCGCGGCGGCGTCACCTTCAGCTTGATGTCCTTGGTCTGGCCGGCCTCGATCGGAATCGAGCTGATCTCGTTGGAGCCGAAACCCTCGGTGAAGGTGCTCTGGAAATTGGTCGGCCCCTGCGCCGACAGCGCCACGGTGAGGTCCTTGCCCGAATCGTTGCCGACGGTCAGCGTATATTCGAAGGCCGAACGCGGCGTGCCGCGCAGCGACGGCAGGCGCGACTTCAGGCTGAGCTTGGCCGGCACCTCGGTGCCCACCGTCAGGGTCAACGGCAGGCTGGCCTGCTGCAGGTTCTGGCCCTTGGCGTTCAGCACCAGGTTCTGCGAGCCGGGCTTGGCATCCTTCGGCACTTCGACGCGCAACTGGACGGTGACGTCCTGGTTGACGCCGGCCATCACCGCGGCGACCGGCTGGCCGCCGCCCAGGATGTCGGCCTTCCAGCCCGCCGGCACGCCCTGCAGCGAGAGCGCCAGCGGTTCGGGCACGAGGCCGGCATTGTTCACCTTCACGCGCAGCGTCGTCGTCTCCCCCGCGCGCACCGTCTGGGACGGGTAGTCGGTCAGCAGGAACAGTCCCTTCACGCCCGGCGGATCTCCCTGGGCATTCCCCGCAGCAACAGGCAGGACGAGGAGGACAAGGAGAGCAAGCAGTCGGCGCATCTGGGTATCCTGCGTCTTGAGATCGTTGGTGATCTGGGGGCGATCAGGCGGCGGCGCTGGGCCGGGCCTTCATGCGGCCGAACCAGGCCGTCAGGTTCTTGCAGTCGGGGCTGAGCGGCTGCTTCACCGTGGCCATGAAGTCGAGGAAGGAGAACAGCAGGACGTCGGCCAGGGTGATCTTGTCGCCGGCGACGAAGGGCTTCGAGCCCATCAGGCCGTCGAGCCAGACCAGCTTCTTGCGCGCCGTCTCCTTGAGATCGTCGGCCGCCTGCGGGATGCAGTGGACCCGGTTCTGGAAGAGCTTGATTCCCTCGGAGAAGCGGAAGCCGTTAGTCGCCGGCTCGACGATGTTGAGGTCGATGCGGCGCACCCACATGCGGGTCTTGGCGCGCTCCTCGGCGGTGTCGCCGATCAGCGACGGCGTATCCTTCTTCACCTCGTCGACGTACTCGCAGATCGCGGTGATCTCGGCCAGCACCGAGCCGTCGTTGAGTTCCAGCGCCGGGCACTGGCCCGACGGATTGACCTTGAGATAGTCCTCGCGGCGGTTCTCCCCGCCGAGCAGGTCGACCTCGACCTTCGGCACCTCGAAGCCCTTCTCCGCCATGAACATCCGAACCACGCGCGGGTTGGGGCCGATCGAATTGTAGAATTTCATCTTCTTCCTCCCAAGAGTGATGCAAGCGCTAACAAATCGGCTGGCGTGTGGTCAATGTCGCGAGATCATCCTCCTCCCCCGCGCAAGGCGCGGGGGAGGAGGATGAATTAACGCCACGGTTCTACGAGGATCTTGGTGTGCTTCTCGGGATTGCCGAGTTCCTCGAACGCGCCCTTCACGCCCTCCAGACCGACCTTGCCGGTGATCAGGGCGTTGGCGTCGACCTTGCCGTCGGCCAGGAGGTGGAGCGAACGGGCGAACTCCTCGGGCGTGTAGCCCAGTACGAACTGCAGGTTCAGTTCCTTGAAGATCGCGAACAGCGGCTCGATCTTGTCGGTCTCCATACAAACGCCGACGATGACGATGCGGGCATCCTTGGGCGCTTTCTCGAAGATCTGCTGGATCAGCCCCGGCACGCCCACACATTCGAAGACGGCGGCGCGCTTGCCGGGCGCTAGCTTGCCGTAGGGATCCTCGGCCGACGGATCGACCACGATGTCCGCGCCCATGAGGGCCGCCAGCTCGCGCCGCTTGGGCGAGAAGTCCGCCGCCACGATCGGCCGTATGCCCTTGAGCTTCAGGGCGGCGATCACGGCGAGGCCGACCGGCCCGCAGCCCACGACCAGCGGCGCCTCGTCGCCGGCAAGATTGGCCTTCTCGACCGCATGCACGCCGACCGCCAGCGGTTCGGTCAACGCCGCGTGCTCGGTCGGCAGCCCGTTCGGCACTTCGAGCATCAGCGGCGCCGACAGCACCATGCGCTCGGCGTAGCCGCCGACATAGGTGTTCGAGTAGCCCATGCCTTTCGGGCCGTCGGCCTCCATCATCAACGGCATGGAGCAGACGCGCGCGCCGGGCTTGATCCGCTTCTCGGTCTTGGGGCCGTAATCGAGGACCTCGCAGCAGAACTCGTGGCCGAACACGATGTCGCGCGAGAGATCCATCGGCTTGCGGCCGGGAATGCGCTTGGTCACCTCGACCATGCGATGGGCATGCTTGGCAGCGTGCAGGTCCGAGCCGCAGATGCCACAGGCCAGGGTCTTCACCAGCACCTGGCCGAGCGCCGGCACCGGATCGGGGATCGTATCGACGACCAGGTCGCCGCCGCGAAAGATCGCTGCCTTCATTTGATGAAATCCTTCGTCAACGCCACGAAATCGTTCAGCCGGTCGTGGTGCACCCAGTGGCCGGCATTGTCGAACTCCACGACCTTCGCGGTCTTGAAGTGCTTGATGCGTCCGTCCTTCTCGGGGTTCGAGGCCCAGCTCTCCTTGCCGTAGACCAGGAGCGTCGGGCACGCGATCTGTGTCCACAGATGCTCGATGTCCTCGTAGCTCATGTCATAGGGCGGCCAGGCGCGCACGTAGTTGTCGAACTTCCAGCTGTAGGTGCCGTCCTCGTTCTGGTTCACGCCCTGCTGGGTCAGGTGCCGCGCCTGCTCGGCGCTGAGATGCTTGTTCTCCTCCTGCATGCGCTTGAAGGCGTCCTCGATCGTGGGATAGCGCCGCGGCAGGCGCCCCGAGAGCTTGCGCTGCTCCTCGACCCAGTCGCGCATGCGCTCGTCCATCGCCTTCCGGCCGCGCTCGGCGATCACCTTGGGCGACGGCCCCAGGCCTTCGATCGCCACCAGCTTGCGCACCTTGTCGGGATAGATGCCGGTGAAGCGCAGGCAGATATTGCCGCCCAGCGAATGGGCCACGATGGTCACCGGCGCCAGCGCCTGCTGATGCACCAGCTGGGCGAGGTCGTAGATGTAGGCGGCCATCGAGTAGTTGCCGTCGGGCGACCACTGGCTGTCGCCGTGCCCGCGCAGGTCGGGGCAGATGATGTGCCAGTCCTTGCGCAGTGCCTGGGCCACCCAGTCCCAGTTGCGGCAGTGGTCGCGCCCGCCATGGACCAGCAGCAACGGAGGCGCCTCGGGATTGCCCCAGTCGACATAGTGGAGCCGCAGACGCTGTGAGAAGAAGACCCGGGAGGTCGGGCCCGGCATGCCGTTCAAGGTGTTCATGGCCCCAATGTACCGGCCGCGGTCGTTGCGTGGCTAGGGTGTCACTTTTCCCTTATTTGCACGGATGCCCCACCGAACCGCACAATTGAATAACATTCGTGATCGAGGTGACGGCGACATGACGGTTCCCCTTCCCCCAGTCGCCGAAGCGGATCGCTTGACGGAGGTGCTGCGCCGCGCCGGCGTTCTGGGCGACGGCCGGGTTACCTCGGTCACGGTGGACAAGTCGTTCCCAACGGTGCTGTCACAGTTCTTCCGACTGCGCCTCGACTATGAAAATGCCTCGGCGGCTCCCGCTTCCCTGATCCTCAAGACCGATCTTCCCAATCGCCCCAACACCAAATGGGACAGCGGTCGCAAGGAAGTCGCGTTCTACACCGAGGTCGGCGCAGCAACGCCCGCGGGGCTGCTGCCCTGCTGCCACGATGCGCACTACGAAACGACGACTGGCGCCTGGCATCTCCTGCTCGAGGATCTGACCTGCTCCCACATGATCGCCAGCCAATGGCCCCTGCCGCCCACGATCGCGCAGAGCGAGGCCATCATCAGAGCTCATGCGCGCTTCAAGGCGGCCTGGTGGGACGATCCTCGCCTCGGCACGGCGATCGGGACGTGGCCCGACCCGGCCGGTATCGCGCGCTGGCTCCAGGACCTCGCGCAAGCCTATGCGCGGTTCGCCGATGCGGCAGGCGACCGCCTCTCGGCCGCGCAGCGGTCCCTGTACGAGCGCCTGTTCGACCAGGGTCCGCGCCTGCTCGAGCGTTACCTCAGCCGGCGCAACATGACCATCGTGCAGGGCGACTCGCACGTCTGGAACTGCTTCCTGCCGCGCGATGCTTCCGTCGGCACGGCACGGCTGTTCGACTGGGATGCCTGGCAGTTGAACGTCGGTGCCGAGGACCTCGCCTACATGATGGCGATGCACTGGTATCCCGACCTGCGTCAGCGGGCGGAACGTCCCCTGCTCGACGCCTTCCATGCCGAGCTCGTCGCGCATGGCGTGTCGGGCTACGACCGTCGCGCCCTGCAGGACGACTATCGGCTGGCCGTGCTGTGGCTGACCACGCGGCCGATCCTTCATCAGGCGGCCGGCATTCCGCCGGTGATCTGGTGGAACAACCTGGAACGCATCCATCTCGCGGTCGACGATCTCGATTGTCGCGAGCTGCTGGCAGGATAGACCGAACGACGGAACCTGCTCTAAGCGGCGCGCGCGACCGGCTTCCTCCGGCCACGAGGTGCGGCCGTGACCCGAACCTGCCTCGCCGGCTCCACTCCGCAGGCCCCGACCTCGCCGAACTCGGGCTCCGGCCCGCGATGCCCGCCATCCATCCAGGCGATCTTGGCCCGCACATAGGAGAGCATCGCGTCCAGTTCCGCCCGCTTGCTTTCGAGGCGGACAAGCTGATCGGCCATGACCTCGCGACCGCGCGCCGGCGTCATGTCCCCGCGATTGTACTCGTCGGCCAGCAGCGCGATCTCCTTGAGGGAGAAGCCGAGCGATTGCGCCAAGCGGATGATGCGGGCCTGCCTGAGATGCTCGGCGTCGAATATCTGATAGGGGTTGGATCCGCCTTTCATGCCGACCTTCGGCAGCAGCAGGCGCCGCCGGACATAGAAGCGCACCGTGTCGATGCTCATGCCGGCGGCCCGAGCGAACTCCGATATCAGCATGGCGGCCTCCTTGACCATGGACCTTACTCCAGACTTATAAGACGAGGCTCCTATCGAATGGAGTCCAAAACATGACCAAGACAGCCCTGGTGACTGGCGCCTCGTCCGGCATCGGTGAGGCGACCGTCCGCCAGCTCGTCGCCGACGGCTACAAGGTGTTTGCCGCCGCGCGCCGCCTCGATCGCATGCAGCCGCTGGCGGAGCTCGGCGCCACCCTCGTGTCGCTCGATCTCACCGACGACGCCTCCATCGTCGCGGCAATCGCCGAGGTCGCGCGCGCCGGCGGCGGCCGGCTGGACCTTCTCGTCAACAATGCCGGCTACGGCAGCTACGGCTCGGTCGAAGACGTGCCCATGGACGAGGCGCGGCGCCAGGTGGAGGTCAATCTGTTCGGTCTGGCCCGGCTCTGCCAGCTCGCCCTGCCGCTGATGCGGGCGCAGAAGTCGGGCACCATCGTCAACGTGACCTCGATCGGCGGCAAGTTCGGCGAGCCGTTCGGCGGCTGGTACCACGCCACCAAGTTCGCGGTGGAAGGCCTGTCGGATTGCCTGCGGCTGGAGCTTCGGCCGTTCGGCATCCGCGTCGTCGTGGTCGAGCCCGGCGCGATCCGTACCGAATGGGGCGGCATCGCCCTGCAGAGCCTGCTCGGCCGCTCGGGCAATACGGCCTACGGCCCCTACGCCCGTCGTCATGCCGCTCTGTTCGCCTCGGCCGACGGCTCGAGCCTGCCCTCGCCGCCGAGCGTGGTGGCGCAAACTATCGGCAAGATCGCCGCCGCGCGACGCCCTCGCCCGCGCTACGCCAGCGGCGGCGGCGCCGGGCCCATCCTGTTTCTGGTGAAAATCCTGCCCGACCGGATCCTGGACAGTCTGTTCTGGCGCCTGTCGCAGTCGCGCAAGCCCGTCTGAAGGTTGACCCTGGAGGGGCTTGTGGCCTTGCCTACTCTGGAAGCCCCGCCCTGCGAAGCGCTGTTTCAAAGAGCTTGCGATCTGAGTCTTGGAAAGCACCAAAGCGCACCATGCATCCTGCGATTGAAAAACGGGGACGCAACGATTTTAGTTGCTCAATCAGATCCGCCAGTTCGTCGGGATGGTGACTCTCCATCGCTACTGCAACGATCTTCCACATTATGGCCAGAAACGAGCGTGGCTTGTCCCGAAGCGCCCGTTCGGCCCAATAGTGAGCTTGGTCATGGCGACCGAGGAAAAAGTAAGGAGTGGTTAAACCGATGTATGTTTCAAATGCAAAGGCATCCCTGGGGCTGAGCTGCATCGCCCGTTCAAAATACTGAATGGATTTCTCGTGCTTTCCGATCATCGAGTACGCGGCACCGCCAAATCGCCACGCCATGAGGAAATTGGGATTCAAAGCCAGCGCACGTTCTATCTGCTCCACTCCTTCTGCAGGCTTTCCGCCTAGAGAGGCAATGCCGAACCCTCCGAGCGCAAGGGCAACGGGATCGTCCTTGCCGATCTCGACAGCTCGCTTCGCTGCTTCATAGCCCCGCGCCTTCGCCTCACGACTCGAACCCCATCCTTGATGCAGGCGCCCCCATTGAGCGCGAGCCACGTAGGCATAAGCGGACGAAAACTGTGGGTCGGCGGCAATGGCACGATCGAGCAGCATCAGGGCTTCGCTGATTGAGCTCTCCGTAGCCGTCGGGACAATCCCCGGTATTGCACGCAGATAGAAATCGTAGGCTGTCAGATTGCTGGTCGGCTTCGCTTGGGCGCGGGTTATCTCGAAACTCATGAGCTGAGGGTAGATCGTGGCGACGATGCTCGACGTGATTCTGTCCTGCAGATCGAAGACGTCCTCAATGGCTCCGTCATAGCGTTCGGCCCAAATGTGGTTTCCGCTTGTCGCGTCGATGAGCACGCAGTTGAGACGCAGCCTGTTTCCGGCACTGCGAATGCTGCCGTCGAGGACGTAGCGGACCCCGAGTTCACTTCCAATCTGCCGGACATCAACGGAGCGGCCCTTGTACGAGAAAGAGGAGTTGCGGGCGATCACCAGGAAGTTCGGAATGCGCGACAGTGTGGTGATGATGTCGTCGACCATTCCATCGGCGAAATACTCTCGCTCGGTATCGTCGCTCAAATTTCGGAAGGCAAGTACGGCAATCGATGGCTTGTCGGAAAGGGCGGACGTCGGCAAGGGAGCAAGGGACGACTTGGAGATTTGCGAATGGGAATCGGCCGTCCAGTCGGCTTCCTTCCACTCCACTCGAAAGGCACGGATCGGCCGCACGATATTCTTGAGGGGCAGCTCACCCAGGGCGTGAAGCTCGGCCTTGATGCGGCCGCTTACTGCTTCACGCACCGCACGCGAAATCAGGATACCACCGGGCGGGGACTCACCCTGGAGGCGCACGGCAATGTTCACGTCATCGCCGTAGAGATCATCGGCCTCCACGATCACTTCGCCGAGATGGATGCCGGCCCGAAAGACAATGCGGTCAGCCTCCGGTTGGTCGCGGTTTGCGTCGGCCATCGCTTGCTGAAGCTCGATCAGGGCGCTCAGCGCATTGACGGCGCTATCGAACTCGGCAAGCGCACCATCGCCGGTCAGTTTGACCATGCGACCGCCGTGGCGATCGATGGAGGGCTCTACGCGTTCGGCAAGATGCGTCTTGAGGAGAGCATGGGTGCCACTTTCGTTTTGGCCCATCAGGCGCGAGTAGCCTACAACGTCCAAGGCGACGATGACCGCAAGTCTGCGCTGCTCGTGGGCCAATGGCGTATCCTCCGTCGCCTGGCCACGATGGTATGAAGTGTCTTCGAATGAGGCAACGGCCGTAAGCCCGGCCCAAGGCCACCGGCGCTGCTGGCGGCGCAAGACTTTGAACTTTGACCCTAGACGAGCTGCGCCTTGAGCGCGGCGGCTTCCTGCAGGAGCAGCGGCGCATAGTCGGCGATCATGGTCTTGGCCGGCACCTGCTCGGGCTGCACGCCGATGTTGAGGGCGGCGACCGGCTTGCCGTCGAAGCGGCAGAGCGGCACGGCGATCGAGCGGATGCCGACCTCGGCCTCCTGATCGACCAGCGCATAGCCTTTCCTGCGCACCTCGATGATCGCCTTGCGGATCTCCGGCTTGGCGATCACGGTCTGGCGCGTGAAGCGCTCGGGCCGCAGCCGCGCGAGATAGGCATCGAGTTCCGTGTCGGGCAGGCCGCTTGCCAGAGCACGGCCGAGCGCGCTGCAGAAGACCGGCAGGCGATAGCCCACGCCCAACCCCATGGCTGGCGGGCGCGACGGCACTGCCCGCGCGATCATCACCGCCTCGTCGCCGTCCAGCACCGCGACCGAGCACGACGCGCCGACCTGCTGGCAGAGCCGCTCGCAAACCGGCTGCAGGATGCTGGAGACCGGATTGGAGGTGAGATAGGCGCCGGCCAGCTTCAGCACGCGCGGCGTCAGGCGGAACAGCCGGCCCTCGGCCTCGAGGTAGCCCAGCTCGACCAGGGTCGCGAGCGCCCGGCGCACCGTGGCGCGCGGCAGGTCGACGGCACGGGCCACGTCGCTCAAGGTCATGCGCCGACGCTCGTCGTCGAAGGCCACGAGCACGCCGAGGCCGCGCGCCAGAGCTTCGGAGAAGTTGGCGCTGTCGGGACGCTGGGCGCGCCGTTCGGCGTCGGCGGGACGCAGTCTGCTCATGCGCGGTTCTCGTGGAGGATACGGGGCGACAGTGAGGCCTTGCCAGCCAAAGCGAAGCTGGGTGAATATCAATATAGAACGAATGTTCGTTAATGTAACACTCGGATTCGCCAAGACTCTGGCCAGCAGGACGCAACGCCATGATGAGCCCCGAACAGAACGAGCTGATCACCCGGGTCGGCCCCGGCACCAAGTGCGGCGCCCTGATGCGCCATTACTGGCATCCCGTCGCCCTCGCCGACGAGCTGCCCGCCGAGCGGCCGGCCAAGGCGGTGCGGGTGCTGGGCCAGGATTTCGTCCTGTTCCGCGACGAGCGCGGCCGTCACGGCCTGCTCGACCGCGACTGCCCGCACCGCGGCGCCGACCTCGCTTATGGCCGTCTCGAGGATGGCGGCCTGCGTTGCCTGTTCCATGGCTGGCTGTTCGATGTCGACGGCAAGTGCCTCGAAACCCCGGCCGAACCCGAGGGCAGCGTGCTCTGCCAGAAGGTACGCCAGCGCAGCTATCCGGTGGTGGTGAAGAACGGCATCGTCTTCGCCTGGCTGGGCGAAGGCGAAGCACCGGCCTTCCCCGATTTCGACTGCTTCCTGGCGCCCGGCACCCACGCCTTCGCCTTCAAGGGGCTGATCGAGTGCAACTGGCTGCAGGCGCTGGAGGTCGGCATCGACCCGGCGCACGCCTCCTACCTGCATCGCTTCTACGAGGACGAGGATACCGGCGCGTCCTACGGCAAGCAGTTCCGCTCCGCCTCCTCCGACTCCGACATTCCGATGACCCGGCTGCTGCGCGAGCACACGCGGCCGCGGCTCGACGTCGAGGCCACCGACTACGGCCTGCGCCTCTTCGCGCTCCGCAAGCTCAACGAAACGCACACGCATGTGCGTGTCACCAACCTCGTCTTCCCCTACGCGTTCGTCATTCCCATGAGCGCCGAGATGACGATCACGCAATGGCACGTGCCGATCGACGACACGAGCTGCTACTGGTACGCGATCTTCACCAGCTTCGGTCAGGCGGTGGACCATGCCGCCATGCGCGAGCAGCGCCTGAAGCTCTACCAGTTGCCCGATTACCGGCCGCTGATCGGCCGCCACAACGACTACGGCTACAAGGTCGCCGAGCAGAAGGGCCAGACCTTCACCGGCATGGGCTTCGACATCAACGTCCACGACCAATGGGCGGTCGAAAGCCAGGGCCGCATCCAGGACCGCACGCGCGAGCATCTCGGCACCACCGACAAGGCGATCGTCGCCTATCGCCGCATGCTGCTGTCGGCGATCGGCCAGGTCGCCAACGGCGGCAAGCCGCCGATGTGGCTCGACCCGGCCCGCGCCGCCGAGATCCGCGGCCCCGTCGCGGTCGACGGCATGGGCCCGACCGATGGCTGGGAGGCCTACTGGAAGGACGTCGACGTCCGCCGCCGCCGCGGATCGAGCTGGGCGGCCGACACCGTCCCGCCGGTCGCGGCGTAACCGCCATGACCCTGGTCGAACGCGCGGGCCTCTGGACTGAGGACCGCAAGACGGCGACGCGCGAAGCGGAGCGTCGGCTGCGGGCCGGCGAGATGTCGGTGGTGCGGCTGGCCTTCGCCGACCAGCACGGCATCCTGCGCGGCAAGACGCTGGCCGCCTCCGAGATCGATGCGGCGCTGAAGAACGGCGTCGGCTTCACCACGACGATGCTGCTGAAGGACACCTCGCACCGCACGGTGTTCCCGGTCTGGCAGCCGGGCGGCGGCTTCGGCATGAAGGAGCTGGAGGGCGCGGCCGACGTGGTCATGCTGCCCGATCCCTCGACCTTCCATGCGCTGCCCTGGGCGCCGCATTCCGGCTGGATGCTGTGCGACATCTTCCTGGCCGACGGCCGCCCGATGCCGCTCTGCACGCGGCAGCTCTATCGCAGCACCCTGAAGACCTTGGGCGAGCGCGGCTACGACTTCGTGGCCGGGCTGGAGGTCGAGTTCCACCTCTTCAAGCTCGAGAAGCCGAAGCTCGGCCTCACCGATGCCGGTCAGCCCGGCGAGCCGCCCGAGGTCTCGCTGCTGAACCAGGGCTATCAGTACCTGACCGAGCAGCGCTACGACGAGATGGACCCCATCCTGGAGATCCTGCGCACCAACCTCACCGACCTCGGCCTGCCGCTCAGGTCCTTCGAGGTGGAGTACGGCCCCAGCCAGGTCGAGTTCACCTTCCGCACCGGCATCGGCCTGGAACCCGCCGACACGATGGTCCTGTTCCGCAGCGCCACCAAGCAGATCGCCCAGCGCAACGGCTACCACGCCACCTTCATGTGCCGGCCGAAGCTGCCCAACGTCATGTCGAGCGGCTGGCACCTGCACCAGTCACTGCGCGACCGCAAGACCCACGCCAACGCCTTCGCCGACCCCGCCGAGCCCCTGTCGGCAACGGGCCGGCACTACATGGCGGGCCTGCTGGAGCATGCGCGGGCCGCGGCGGCCTTCAGCACACCGACGCTCAACGGCTACAAGCGCTACCGCCCCTTCTCCCTGGCACCCGACCGCGCCATCTGGGGCCGCGACAATCGCGGCGTCATGGTGCGCCTGCTGGGCGGCCCCGGCGATCCCGCGACCCACCTGGAGAACCGGGTCGGCGAGCCGGCCGCCAACCCCTACCTCTACATGGCGAGCCAGGTCGTCTGCGGGCTCGACGGGCTGGAGCGCAAGCTCGATCCCGGCCCCTCGGCCGACACGCCCTACGAGGCCAAGGCGCCGCTGCTGCCGCGCAGCCTCGCCGATGCCCTGGCGGCCTTGCATGAGGACAAGGCGCTGCGTGCAGGTCTCGGCGACTTCTTCGTCGACTACTATCTCCGCCTCAAGCAGGCCGAGATCGACCGCTTCAGCCTCGAGGTCAGTGACTGGGAGCAGCGGGAGTATTTCTCGCTGTTTTGATATTTCTCGCTGTTCTGGGGGGATCCGCGATGGCTCTGGGCATCTACATCGAATACACGCCGCGGGCCGGCTGCCGCGATACCTTGCTCGGGCGGCTGCGCGAGGAAGCGGAAAGCTGCATCCGCGACGATGAAGGGTGCCTGCGCATGGAAGTCGCCGTGCCGCAGAAGGCCGAAGACAGCCGCATTTTCCTGATCGAGCTGTGGCGCGATCGCGCCGCCCTCGACGCCCACAGCGCCAGGCCCGGCCACTCCCATGCCTGGCAGGAGCCCCTGGTCGAAAGCAAGCGCGTCTCGGTCTGTGACGTCGTCGTCTCGCCGGTGGCGTGACCTGGCCCTTGCCGTCGCGCTTCCCTCGGCCCGAGAATCGTCACAGAGCAAACGCCCTGCCGCAGCAGCGCCCGAATCCTGTTGCAAGGAAGTCACTGCGTCGAAGATCTGAAGCACGTTCTCCACTAGTCACTGGCCGCGCGAGTCCTTCGAGCGCACAAGCGATCCCAGTGCAGCGGCCCGTGGGGGGCCCTGCCTGTGAGGTGATGTTGTGAACGACATTACTGCAGAGGTGCGAGACATCATCGTCTTCCACCTGGGTGTTCCCGAAGCGAAGATCACGCACGACGCCCGTTTCAAGGACGACCTCGGCGCCGACAGCCTCGACCTCGTCGAGATCGTCATGACGTGCGAGGAGCGGTTCGACCTCGAGATCCCGACCAAGGCGGCGGTCACGCTGGCCACGGTGGGTGACGTGGTCCGCTACATCGAGACTCGCCAGGCCGAGCCCGCGGCGCCCGCCAAGTCGGTCGCCGTCCGCCGACCGCGCCTCTCCTTCGGCTGAGACGCAGATACCTGGAATGCCGGGGCGGCGGGTCGACCGTCGCCTTGTCAGCCGGTAAATCTGCGCGATGCGTTTTCTTTCCCTCGGCCTCCTGCTGCTCGGGGTCGCGTCGGCGACCGCGGCCGCCCCTGCTCCGGTTCAAGCCCAGACCCGCTATGTCGTGCCCTATACCCCTGGGGCCGCCAACGACACCCTGGCGCGCATCCTGGCCCAGCGGTTGAGCATCGCCTCGGGCCAGACGATCCTGGTCGAGAACCGGCCGGGCGCCGGCGGGCATCTGGGCGCCGAGCTGGTGGCGCGGGCCGAGCCCGACGGCCGCACCCTGCTGGTCAGCACCAACGGGCTGATCGCCATCGGCCCGCACCTCTATCGCAAACTGCCCTACGACCCGCAGAAGGACCTCGTGCCGGTCATCCGCTTCGCCAATGTGCCCTATGCGCTGGGGGCCTCGCCGGCCTTCCCGGCCAAGTCGGTCGGCGAGCTGCTGGCGCTGGCCCGCAAGCAGCCCGACTCGGTCTACTACGCCTCGTCCGGCAACGGCTCGGTGCCGCATCTCTGCGGCGAGCTGATCAACCTCAACGGCCAGGTGAAGATGGTGCATGTGCCCTACAAGGGCGGCGCCCAGGCAATGGGCGACGTCGTGTCGGGCACCGTCCAGCTCTATTGCGGCAGCATCCCGTCCCTGCTGGGCTTTGCCCAGTCGGGCAAGATCCGCATCCTGGGCGTCACCTCGGCCGAGCGCTCGCCCCTGCTGCCGGACGTGCCGACCTTCCGGGAACAGGGCCTGGCCGGCGTCGAAGTAGATTCCTGGGTGGGGCTGCATGCCCCCGCCGCGACGCCCCGGCCGGTGGTCGAACGCCTGGCCGCCGAGGTGGCCAAGGTCATGGCGACCGACGAGATGCGCCAGGCCTTCCAGGCCCAGGGTGCCGAGCCCGAGGCCGTTGGCCCGGACGCTTTCGCCAAGGCAACCCGCGAGGAAACCGCGCGCTGGGCCCCCGTGGTCAAAGCCTCCGGCGCGACCCTGGACTAGTGGCCGCCGCCGCCGGCCAGTTGGCCAGGCTTGCGCAGCAGCAGGCACGCGACGAGCGCGATCACGAGGGCCGCCCCTAAAAGGAAGAACGTGTCGCTGAAGGCCATGATGAAGGCCTGCTTGCGGATGGCCGCCCCGATCGCCACGACGGCCTTATGGCCCGCCGTCACGGGATCGGCGATGCCGTGGGACAGGAAGTAGCTGGTGAGCTTGGCAATCCGGATCCGGGTTTCCTCGTCGAACAGGCTGACCGGCGCCGTCAGGATGTTGGAATGGAACTGCTCGCGCTTGGCGAGGAAGGTCTGCAACGCGGCGATGCCGACCGCGCCGCCCAGGTTGCGCATCATGTTGAACAGCGAGGACGCCGACCCGGCATTCTCCCTTTCGATCCCGGCCGTCGCTATGGCGGAAAGCGGCGCGAAGGCCAGCGCCTGTCCGACCGCGCGCACGATGTTGGGCCACAGAAGCTGGTCGGCGGCATAGTCGGCCGTCATGAAGATGTTCAGGAAGTTGCTGGCCGCAAACAGGACGAAGCCGACCCCGATCACCAGCCTGGCATCGAAGCGCTGCATCAGCCGCGGCACGAACGGGATGAGGATGAGCTGCGGCAGCCCGGTCCAGGCCAGGACGAAGCCGATCTGCTCGGAATTGTAGCCCTGGATCCGGGAGAGATACTGCGGCAGGACGAACACCGAGCCGTAGAGTGCGAAGCCCATCAGGAAATTGGCGACAATCCCGAAGCCGAAGTTGCGCCGCAGCAGCAGGCGAAGATTGAGAAGCGGCTCCCGGGCCGTGAGCTCGATCACGATGAACAGCACCAGCGACACCGCCGCGACGACGCTCAGCCGCACGATGTAGGGCGAGCCGAACCAGTCCTCCTTGTTGCCCTCCTCGAGCACGGTCTGCAGCGCCGCCAGCCCGATCGCCATGGTGGCGATGCCCGGCCAGTCGCCCTTCCTGAGAAGCCCGAGCTGCATAGGACTTTTTTCGAGCGAGGCCGCCAGCATGCCGAGCATCACCAGGCCGGGCACAAGATTGACGTAGAAAATGTACTGCCAGCCCCAGTTCTCGGTGAGGTAGCCGCCGATCGTCGGGCCGATCGAGGGCGCGAAGGTCGCCGATAGGGCGAAAAGCGCGAGCCCCACCGGCTGCTTGGCCTTGGGCAGCATGGTGATGATGATGGTGAAGGCCATCGGGATCAGCACGCCGCCGGAGAAGCCCTGGATGGCGCGCAGGACGATCATCTGCCCGAGGTCGCGCGCGAAGGCGCAGGCGATCGAAAAGACCAGAAAGAGCGCGGCATTGACGATCAGGTAGCGGCGCAAGGAGAAGACCCGCGCCAGCCAGCCGGTGAGCGGGATGACGATGATCTCGGCCACCAGATAGGAGGTCGAAATCCAGCCGCCATCGTCGATGCCGGCGCCGATGGCGCCCTGGATGTCGGCCAGCGACGCGTTGACGATCTGGATGTTGAGGATGGCCATGAAGGCGCCGAGCGTCGCCCCGACCACGGCGATCCAGGTCTTGAGCGGGACGGTCTGCCCGGTCTCTACAGTCTCCACGATCTGTCGCCCGGATCAGCCGGCGGGCGACGAGGCCCGAGCGGCCGACTTGGTATCGATCGACGGCTCGACCGACATGCCGGGCCGCAGCAGGCCGTTGAGCTCGGAAGGATCGAACACGATCTTCACCGGGATGCGCTGGACGATCTTGGTGAAGTTGCCGGTCGCATTGTCGGGCGGCAGCAGCGCGAACTCGAGACCGCTCGCCGGCGCGAGGCTGTCGACATGCCCCTTGAGCGTCACGCCGGGGAAGGAGTCGATTTCGATCTCCACCGGCTGGCCGCTGCGCACATAGGTGAGCTGCGTCTCCTTGAAGTTGGCGACCACGTAGACGGCGTCGAGCGGCACCACCGCCATGAGCTGGGTACCGGCGGCGACATACTGCCCGACCCGCAGCGAGCGGGCGCCGACGGTGCCGGCGACCGGCGCCACGATCGTCGTGTAGCCGAGGTTCAGCCGTGCCTGCTCCGCCGTCGCCTCGTCACGGGCGCGCTGGGCGACGGCCTGCTCGCGCTCGCTCGTCAGCACCGCGATCCTGGCTTCGCTGGCCGCAAGGGCCGCCTCGTCGCGCTGGAGCTGGGCCACGGTGGCGTCCCGCAGCGACTGCGTCTGCTGGGAGCGCTGCAAGGTGCCGGCTCCGGTCTTGACGAGGTCGTGATAACGCTCGGCGTCGGCCTTGGCGAAGACCAGCGTCGCCTTGGTCGCGACGACCTGCGCCTTGGCCTGCGCGATCATCGACTGCTGCAAAGCGACCTGCGCGTCGAGATTGCGGATCGCCGCCTGCGAGGCCTCGACCTTGGCCAGCGCCTCGTCGAGAGCGGCGCGAAAGTCGCGATCGTCGATACGGGCCAGCACCTGGCCGGCCTTGACGCTCTCATTGTCCTTCACGAGGACGTCGGCAATGTAGCCGGACACCTTGGGCGCGATCGTCGTGTAGTCGGCCTTTACGTAGGCGTCGTTCGTGCTCTCCAAATAGCGTCCCGTGGTCCAGTAGCCGTGGCCCCAGTAGGCAACGGCCGCCGTTCCCACCAGACCCGCCAGCGCCAGCAGGCCGCGCTTCAGCACGAGACGGGCCGCCGGCAGTCGCCGGGCCGTCGTGGAGGCGGCGGTGGTCGCCGCCGCCTCGCTCACCGGGTCGGCGCCCTGGAACGTTTCGGCCTTCGGGATCTCGGACATCTCCCCTCCTTTGGACCGTGGAGCCGCCCGAGGAAGCGGCATGACGGGATGTCGCTCCTAGATGAGTTATCAATTCGTCCGGTATAATCCCTCTAATAGTGAAAGGATCATAAAGCCTGGATGGATAATTGGAGAGCATCGTGGATCGATTGACCAGCCTCACCGTGTTCGGCCGCGTCGTCGAAAGCGGCGGCTTCTCGGCCGCGGCCAGGCGCCTCAACATGTCGGTCACCATGGTGAGCAACCATATCCAGTCGCTCGAAGAACGGCTGGGGGTGCGGCTCCTCAATCGCACGACGCGCAAGGTCAGCCTGACCGATATCGGGCGGGCCTATTACGAACGCTCGAGCCAGATCCTGGCGGAGCTCGAGGAGGCGGACCGGATCGCCGGCGCCCTGCAGGCCACCCCGCGCGGCACCTTGAAGCTCTATACGACTCCGACCCTGGTGCGTTTCCTGTCGCCGGTCCTGGTCGAGTATCTCGAACTGCATCCGGCCGTTTCCGTCGAATTGACGACCGGCGACCGCATGATCGACCTGGTCGAGGAAGGGATCGACCTGGCGATCCGCACCCTGGCGCCGACGGATTCGAGCCTGGTCGTCCGCCGCCTCACCCCCTGGCGGCATGTCCTGTGCTGCGCGCCCTCTTACCTGAAAAGGCACCCCGAGCCGGCAGCGCTCTCCGACCTCGCCCAGCATGACTGCCTGCGCTACCCCTTCTATCCCTACGGCGACGAGTGGCGCTTCGAAGGACCGGCCAACGAGCCGCTATCGGTACGGGTGAACGGCAAGGTGCTGACCAACAGCGGCGAGCTGCTGCGCTTCCTGGTGCTTGCCGGCCGGGGCATCTTCCTCGCGCCGAGCTTCCTGATCGCCGACGATCTCGAAGCCGGAAAACTCGTGCGGCTGCTGCCGGCCTATCGGCCGGTCGAGTTCACGATCAGCGCCCTCTATCCGCACCGTCACTATCTGTCGACCAAGGTCCGGAGCTTCATCGACCTGCTGGCCGAGCGCTTCGCGGCGCATCGACATTGGATGAGCGGTGGGCCTGACGAGCCTCCGGCGGCGTAGGGCGACCGTCGCTACACGAAACGGACAGCGCTCCCCATATAGGGCCGATGTTCGACTTCGATCCTCGGTCCATCGACCTTCTGCTCGTCGGCGACGAACGTCCCGGCGCTTCGATACCTGGTACCTACCGCGAAACCACGGTCGACGACCGGCCGCTGTTCGACGCCTATTCGCAGGCTGTCGTCGATGTCGTCGACCTGGTCGGCCCCTCAGTGGTGCGGGTCGAAACGCCCGCCGATCCCGATTCCCGCCGGCGCGGCGGCACGGGCTCCGGCGTGGTGATCTCGCCCGACGGCCTGGTGCTGACCAATTCCCATGTCGTGCAGAACGCCTCGACGGTGCGGCTGGCGCTGCCCGATGCGCGCACCGTGACGGCGCGCGTGCAGGGCAACGACCCGCATACCGACCTCGCGCTGCTGCGCATCGTCGACGATGTCTCCCTGCCCGCCGCCCGGCTCGGCAACTCCAAGGAGCTGCGCCGCGGTCAGCTCGTGATCGCCATCGGCAATCCGCTGGGCTTCGAATCGACGGTGACGGCCGGCGTCGTCTCCGCGCTCGGCCGTTCACTGCGCGCCCAGACCGGCCGGCTGATCGACGACGTCGTGCAGACCGACGCCGCCCTCAACCCCGGCAATTCCGGCGGCCCGCTGGTCTCCTCGCGCGGCGAGGTGATCGGCATCAACACGGCCGTGATCGCCGGCGCCCAGGGCATCTGCTTCGCCGTCGCCAGCAACACGGCGAGCCATGTCGTAAGCGAGATCGTGCGCCATGGCCGCGTGCGGCGCGCCTTCATCGGCGTCGCCGGCCAGACCGTGCCGCTGCCGCGCCGTCTCGCGCTGGCGCTGGGCCTCGCCCAGCCGCGCGGCGTCGCCATCGCGAGCCTCGAGGCCGACGGGCCGGCAGCCCGCGCCGGCCTCCAGGTCGGCAACATCGTGATCGCGCTGGGCGGCGAGCCGGTCACCGGCGCCGACGATCTTGTGCGGTTGCTCGATGGCGGCAGGATCGGCATAGAGACGGTGCTGACGGTGATCGCCGGCAGCGACCTGCGCCGCATCGCGGTGATGCCGGCCGAGCGCAACGAGAGACGGGAGACATGACCGCCATTGCCGTGATCACGACGGTCGCCAATCGCAAGGAGGCGCGCGCCCTCGCTCGCGCCCTGGTCGAAGCCAAGCTCGCCGCCTGCGCCCAGATCACGCGCATCGAGAGCATCTATCCCTGGAAAGGCGCCATCGAGCACGGCAAGGAGTATCGCGTGCTCTTCAAGACCCTCGACGACCTCTATCCGGCCGTCGAGCGCGCCATCCGCGAGCTGCATTCCTACGAGCTGCCCGCCATTCACGCCTTCGCCTTCCAGCACGTGGCGCCGGCCTATGCCGCCTGGATCGAGGAGAACGTGGCGGCCTGAGCTCTCTCGCCACGTCCCGCACGACAGCCGCCGCGCGGGACGATCTCGGTCCTCTGCCTCAAGCCTGTCCGGCCGGAGAGACTCCTAGTTCTTGATCAGCGGGCAGCCGCCGTCCTTCAGCGGCCGGAAGGCCAGCTCGGCCGGCACCGTGGCGACCAGCTTGTAGATGTCGTCCTTGCTCTTGGACTCCGCCGGCGTCTTGACCTGGAAGAGGTACATGTCGCGCATCAGGCGGCCGTCCTCGCGCAGCTTGCCGTTCTTCGTCATGACGTCGTTGACCGGCAGCTCGCGCATCTTCGCCATCACAGCCTTGGGCTCGTCCGTGCCCGCCGCTGCGACGGCCTTCAGATAGTGCAAGGTCGCGCTGTAGACGCCCGCCGTCGTCATGTTCGGCAGCTTGTCGCGCTTGGCGCGGAAGCGCTTGGTCCAGGCGCGGGTCTCGTCGTTGAGATCCCAGTAGAACGACTCCGTCAGCACCAGGCCTTGCGCGGCGTTCAGCCCGATCGCCTGCACGTCGGAGGTGAAGAACAGCAGGCCCGCCAGCTTCTGGCCGCCCTTGGTGATGCCGAACTCGCCGGCCTGCTTGATGGTGTTGATGGTGTCGGCGCCGGCGTTGGCCAGCGCGATGATCTTGGCCTTCGAGCCCTGGGCCTGCAGCAGGTAGGACGAGAAGTCCTGCGAGGAGATCGGGTGCTTGATGCTGCCCACCACCTTGCCGCCGGCCGCCTTCACGACCGCCGTCACGTCGCGCTCCAGCGCATGGCCGAAGGCGTAGTCGGCAGTGATGAAGTACCAGGAATCGTTGCCGGCCTTGACCAGCGCCGAGCCCGTGACCTGCGCCAGGGCGTAGGTGTCGTAGATCCAGGACGCGCCGGTCGCCGAGCAGGCCGGACCGGTGAGATCCGCCGTCGCCGAGCCGACATTGAGATCGATCTTGCCCTTTTCGGCGGCGACCTGGCGCACGGCGAGGCCGACCGACGAGGTGTCGATGCCGGTCACCATGGAGACGCCGTCATTGTCGTACCACTTGCGCACGATCGTGGCGCCGACATCGGGCTTGTTCTGGTGATCGGCCTGTACGATTTCGATAGGCCGGCCGAGCACCTTGCCGCCCACCTCTTCGGCGGCCATCTGTGCCGCTTCGAACTGACCCGCCGTCAGATCGCCGTAGACCCCCGAAAATCCGGCGATGACGCCGATCTTCAGAGGCGTCTGGCCAAAAGCGCTGCCAGCGGAAAATACGGCCGCCAACAGGGCGCCGGTTATTACTTTCTTCAACGTAACCTCCCTTATGCACTCAAGGCATATCCGTGCATGTATCGCACTTGCCGGAGCGCTGCCAAGGGAGGGGGTGCACTGCTCTTCAAAGCCTCTCGGCGCCTACACCTGCCCGCTCTCCAGCATCTTGGTCCAGCTCTTCTGCATGTCTTCCGGGGTCACGACTTCCTTCGGCTGGGCGAGCGACCAGCGGTAGCCGAAGGGACAGGCGACCATGCCCATGCGGTCTCCGTAGAACTCGTCCTTCACCGGACGCACCACCGTGGCCCCCGCCTCCACCGCGCGCTCCACGGCGGCATCGGCGTCGGCGACTTCGATCCGGAACATCACCGGCGAGCCCCCGATCGCTGCCGGACAGCGGGCGCCGAAGTCGGGGTACTCGTCGTTCATCATCAGCAGGCTGTCGCCGATCTTGATCTCCGCATGGCCGACCCTGCCCGAGGGCTCGACCAGCCGGAACTGCTCCACCGCGCCGAACGCCTTCACGTAGAAATCGATCGCCGCCTTGGCGTCGTGCACGGTGAGGTGCGGCTGAACAGTCAGGCCGACAGCGCGGCCCTTCTCAGTCTGCTTTGCGCCCATGGCATCACCTGTGTTATATTACGTTACGTATCGTAACGTTAATGCATGCCCCGTCAAGCCTCTTCTTCTCCCGCACCGCGCGGACGCCCGCGCGACCCCCGCACTCGCGCCGCCATCCTGACGGCCGCCCGCGCACTCCTCGAGCGTGGCGGTCTCACCAGCGTCACCATCGAGGCGATCGCCCAGAAGGCCGAGGTCAGCCGGCCCACGATCTACCGCTACTGGCCCAACGCGCCGGCCGTGGCGATGGCTGCATTCCTGGAGGCGACGGGCGCCAGCGACGCCGTGAAATCGCCGCGCGCACCGCTTGCCGCGCTGCGCGCGCAGCTGCACGCCCTGGCTGACGCCTTCACGGCGCCGACCGGCCGCAGCGTCGCCGCCATGGTCGCCGCCGCGCAATCGGAAACCGAGCTCGCCAAGGCCTTCCGCAACGAGTTCATCGCGCGCAACCGCGACGCCACGCGCGCCCTGCTCGAACGCTGCGTCGCCGACAAATCGATCGCCGCGCCCGACGACATCGAGCTGTCACTCGACCTGATCTTCGGGCCGCTCTTCTATCGCTTGCTGATGGGCCATGCGCCGATCACGCATGGCTTCGTCGACCGGCTGATCGACGCCGTCATCCTGACACGCGGCTGAAGGCGACACCGGTCTCGCGCACCATCGCGGCGACCAGCTGGCCTGCCGGCATCTCGCGTGCCAGGGTCGGCGCCTGGCCGCTCCACAGGGCCGTGAAGTCGGTCGAACCCTTGGCCTCGGCGGGTGCCCGGAGCGGCTGCATGGCCTCGGCCGCCAACGGGAAGGAAGGCGCGTCGGGGCTCATCGGCCCGACCTCGCGCACCACCCGGTTGACGATGCCGCGAGCGGGTCGTCCGGTGAACACGTTGGTCAAGGTCGTGCTGTTGTCGTTGGCCTGCTTCAGCGCCGCGCGGTGCATCGGCGCGGTCTTGGCTTCGGGGGTCAGCATGAACGCCGTGCCGATCTGCACGCCGGCCGCGCCCAACGCCAGGGCGGCGGCAATGCCACGGCCATCGCCGATGCCGCCGGCGGCGATCACCGGGACCTTCACGGCGTCGACGACCTGCGGCACCAGCGCCATCGTGCCGGCCTGGCGCGTGATATCGTCGTTCAGGAACATGCCGCGATGGCCGCCGGCCTCCGCCCCCTGGGCGATCACGGCATCGACGCCCTCGCCTTCCAGCCAGCGCGCCTCCTCGGCCGTCGTCGCCGAGGCGATCACCAGGATCCTGGCCGCCTTGAGCCTCTGCATCAGCGCGCGGTCGGGTAGACCGAAATGGAAGCTCGCGACCTTGGGCTGGTATTCCAGAACGAGATCGCAGGCCGCGGCATCGAAGGCCGCCCGCGACGGCCCCTTGGCGTCGGCCGGCACGCCCAACTCGCGATAGTAGGGTGCCAGCCGTTCGCGCCAGCGCGCGTCGCGCGCCGCATCGGGCGTCGGCGCCTTGTGGGTGAAGAAGTTCACGTTGAAGGGCCGGCTGGTGCCCTGCTTCACCATCTGGAACTCCTGACGCAGGCCGTCGAGGCTCAGCATGGCGCCGGCGATCGAGCCGAGCGCGCCCGCCTCCGAGCTGGCAATGGCAAGCTGCGGCGAGGTGATGCCGGCCATGGGCGCCTGCAGGATGGGATGCTCGATGCCGAAGAGATCGAGAAGGCGGCGGTCCTGCCAGTTCATGAGGAAGCTCCCGTGGCTGTTTGCGCTAATCTAGGAGCCCCTTGGCATCACAAAAAGCGATTTAATTTGATCGGACCCATCTGATAAATTGATCATATGGACGCCAAGGATCTGACCACTTTCGAAGCCGTGGCGCGTCTCGGCGGCATGGGCCGCGCCGCACGCGAGCTCAACACCGTGCAATCCAACGTCACGCAGCGCGTGCGCCGTCTCGAAGCGGCGCTCGGCGTCGCCCTGTTCGAACGTAGCCGCTCGGGTGCCCGACTGACACCGGCCGGTCAGCGCTTGCTGCCCTACGCCACACGGGTCGACGCCCTGCTCGACGAAGCTGGCCGCGCCGCCCGCGACGACGGCGCGCCGCGCGGCACGCTGACGATCGGCTCGCTGGAGACGACGGCCGCCTTGCGTCTCTCGCCGCTGCTTGCCACCTACGCCCACGCCCATCCTGGCGTCGACCTTGTGCTGCGCACCGGCACGACGGCCGAGATGGTTGAGCGCGTGCTCAGCCGCGAGCTGGAAGGCGCCTTCGTCTGCGGTCCCGTCGCGCATCCGCAATTGGTGTCGACGCCGGCCTTCGAGGAGGAGCTGGCACTGCTGAGCGCACCCACTGCTGAGACCATCACGGCAGCGCTGCAGCAGCCGGACCTGCGCCTGGTGATCCTGCGCGCCGGGTGCTCCTATCGCCAGCGCCTCGAGGAGGTCCTGGCCCATCGCGGCATCGTCGGGCTGCGCCGTCTCGAGTTCGGCACCCTCGAGGCGATCCTTGGTGCCGTCGCGGCCGGCCTCGGCATCACCCTGATGCCGCGCGCCCTGATCGGCCCTGCCTGGCGTGGCGCCCGCATCCGGGCGCATCGCCTGAAACCCGTCGAGTCGCGCGTGCAGACGGTCTTCGTGCGCCGCCGCGACGTGCAGCCATCGAGTGCGCTGCTGGCGTTCCAGAGCCATGTCACCAGAGAACACGTCACCAAAGATCACGCCACCAAGAGCCAACCCGCCAGGGAGAAGCGCCCATGATACAGAGCAGCACGACCGTCATGACGGTTCGCGACATCCAGGCGAGCCTCGCCTACTACCGCGACAAGCTCGGCTTCGATGTCGCCTTCGAGTACGGCACGCCGGTCTTCTATGCCGGCCTTTGCTCGGGCAAGGTCGATCTCCATCTGATCGCAGCGAGCGCGACGCCGCGTCAGCCGGGCCACGGTGCCATGTCGATCCTGGTCGACGATGTCGACGCGCTCCACGCGGACCTGAAGACGCGCGGTGCGAAAGTGCTCAAGGAACCCAAGGACTACGATTACGGCCTGCGCGACTTCGACGTTGCGGATCTCGACGGCAACGTGATCTTCTTCGGGATGGAGTCCAAGAAGAGTTGAGCGAGGGAGTATCATGGAGCTTTGGCAGTACGACGCGACCGACCTGGCGCGATTGATCCGAACAGGCCAGGCCTCGGCGCGCGATGCGGTCGATTCGGTCCTGGGCCGCCTGCACAAGGTCAACCCCGCCATCAACGCCGTGGTTCGCGTGCTCGAAGAGGAAGCGCGTGCCCTGGCCGAGACCGCCGATGCCGCCCAGGCGCGCGGCCATGCCCTGCCGCCGCTGCATGGCGTGCCCGTCACGACCAAGATCAACGTCGACCAGCAGGGCCTGCCGACCGACAACGGCGTGGTGCCGCTCAAGGACCTGATCGCCCAGGAAGACAGCCCCGTCGTCGCCAACCTCAAGCATGCCGGTGCCATCATCATCGGCCGCACCAATGCGCCGGCCTACTCGATGCGCATCGTCTCCGACAACGTCCTGCACGGCCGCACTTTGAATCCGCGCGATCCCTCGGTGACGCCGGGCGGCTCGAGCGGCGGCGCCGGTGCCGCGACCGCGACCGGTATCGGCGCCATCGCGCACGGCAACGACATCGGCGGCTCGGTGCGCGTCCCGGCCTACTGCAACGGTGTCGTCGGCCTGCGTACCAGCTTCGCCCGCATCCCCTCCCTCAATCCGACCGCGGCGGCAACCGGCCGGCCGATCGGCGCCGTGCTGATGGCGGTGCAAGGCCCGCACACCCGCACGGTGCGCGATGCCCGCCTCGCCCTCGAAGTCATGGCGCGCGGCGACCGCCGCGACTGGCGCTGGAACGACGTGCCGATGCAAGGACCACCGCCGGCCCGCCCCATTCGCGTCGCCCTCGTGCCGGAAGTGCCGGGCGGCACCAACCATCCCGCGCAGGTCGCGGCCGTGCGTCAGGCTGGCAAGCATCTGCAGGCCGCAGGCTACGCCGTCGACGAGGTGCTGCCGCCCGACATCGAGCGCGGCATCGAGCTGTGGCACGAGATCTGTGTCACCGACGTGCTGGGCAGCCTCTGGCCGGCCATGCAGAAGACGGGCGACGCCGACGGCATCGCCTCCATGAAGGCCTGGCTCGAGGTCAAGAAGCCGGTCGATCTCGCGACCTATGTCGCGGCCCTCACCGAACGCGAGGGACTGGCCTATCGTTGGATGACCTTCTTCCAGCAGTACCCGCTGGTCATCCTGCCGACGCTCTGCGGCCTGCCGCCCAAGCAGGGCGCCGACGTCACGCCGAGCGGCCAGACCGAGGTCCTGGACTCGCTGCGTGCCGCCCTCCTCGCCCCGCTGCTCGGCCTGCCGGGCCTTGCCGTGCCGGTCGGCAGCCATGGCAAGCTGCGCACCGGCATTCAGATCATGTCGATGCGTAACCGCGAGGATCTCTGCCTCGATGCCGGCGAGGTGATCGAGGCCGCCGAAGGGATCGTGACCCCGATCGACCCGGTCAGGGCTTAGCCGCGGGCGCCGCCGCGTCGCGCGACGGCAGGTCGAGCCTGGCGTCGCGCAACTTCTTCTCCAGCACCGGGATACCGCCGGCAGGGTTGCCGGTGCGGCACTGCTCGATCGCGACATTGACATCGACCGTGCCGGCCATCTCCGAGCGATGGGCCGGCGCGAAGGTATGGTACTTTTTAATGAGGGCCTGGCAGTAGGCGGCATCGTCCATGTTCGCCGAGGCTGCCGAGGAGAAGGCCGACAATGCGCCGACCGCGAGTCCGAGCGCGACGGCCGATGGACAGAACCGCCGACGCCTACCAGACTGAGAAAAAGTCGATCGAGGGGAAACGCTTCGAGGTGTCGTGGACATGACTGACAAAGCAACGCACTCCATTGGTTGGATTGGCCTCGGCCGCATGGGCGAAGCCATGGCAGCCCGGCTGATCAAGGCCGGTCATGGTCTCTCCGTATGGAACCGCACAACCTCGAAAGCCGATCCGCTGGCCAAGCTCGGTGCAGAGGTGGTCACCGACAAGGCCGCCATGGCGCACTGTGCCACCGTCTTCACGATGGTGTCCACGACCGACGACCTGAAAGACATCCTGTTTGGTGCAGGCGGCGTGCTGTCGGGCAAGGCGCGGCCGAAGCGTGTCGTCGATATGTCGTCGATTTCCGACACCGGCTCGGCCGAAATCCGCAAGAGCCTCGAAAAGCTCGGGATCGCCTATCTCAGCGCGCCTGTTTCGGGCAATGCCAAGGTCGCCAAGGCCGGCAAGCTCCTGGTCGTCGCCTCGGGGCCCAAGCCCGAGTATGACGCCGTGCAACCACTTCTCGCCGCCTTGGGCCGGGCCGCGATGTATGTCGGCGAAGGCGAACTCTCGCGCATCTGGAAGATCGCGCACAACACCATGTTCGGCGTCATCATCCAGTCCCTGTGCGAGATCACCTTGCTCGCCGAAAAGGCCGGCATCCCGCGCCATGTCTTCCTGGAATCGATCAATCAGAGCGTGCTCGGGTCGATGTACACGAAGTACAAGACGCCGGCGCTGGTGAACCTCGATTTCACCACGACCTTCACGCCGAAGCTGCTGCTGAAGGACATGGAGCTCGGCATGGGGGCGGCCAAGGCGCTGGGCGTGGTGATGCCGACTGCCTCGGTGACGCGCGACAGCGTCGCCGCGCTTTCGCATCAATATCCCGGCGACATCGACTTCTCCGTCCTCCTGCTCGAGTTGGCACGGTCTGCCGGCATGAAACTCGAATCGGAGAAGGTCGAGGTGAGCGACGGGCTGCACTGACCATGGCACGACGGCTGCTGCTGAAATCCGGCATCGTCGTCAGCCAGGACTCCAAGCTCGGTGTCCTGCCGCAGGGTGACGTGCTGATCGACGGCGACCGCATCGCTGCCGTGGGGCCGGATCTGCAAGGCCCCGATCCGCAGAACGGCGCGGAGACGATCGATTGCAGCGGTCACTTCGTTCTGCCGGGACTGATCAACGCCCATATGCATACCTGGCAGACGGCGCTGCGCTCGGTGGCGTCCAACTGGACCCTGCTGGAGTATTTCCGGCACGTCCATGCCGGGCTGGCGACCGTCTTCGAGCCTGAGGATATCCATATCGCCACCCTGGCCGGGGCGCTCAACCAGCTCGATCACGGCGTCACCACCCTGGTCGACTGGTGTCACAACAATCCGACGCCGGCGCATACCGACGCGGCGATCGCCGGTCTCCAGGAAAGCGGCATCCGCGCGGCCTTCTTCCATGGCTCGCCCAAGCCCGATCCCAAGCCCGGCGAGCCGCATTTCTCCGAGGTCCCGCACCCGCGCGCCGAGATCGAGAGGCTGCTGAAAGGCCCCTTCGCCGACCGTTCCGCGCTGGTCACGCTCGGCATGGCCGTGCTGGGTCCGCACTATTCGACCCTCGACGTCAGCCGCCACGACTTCGCACTCGCCCTCGAAATGGGACTGGTCGCCTCCATGCATCAGGGCGGCGGCGACGCCAGGACGCCCGGCGGCTGGGAGAGGTTGATGGCGGAGGGCCTGGTCGGCCCGCACATCAACATCGTCCACGGCAACAACCTCACCGATGAGCAGCTCCGGAGCTTCGTCGATCTTGGCGCCAGTTTCTCGATCACGCCGGAGAACGAGATGACCCAGGGCCACGGCCATCCCATCACCGGCCGCCTTCGGGCGCTCGGTGCGGCCCCGTCCCTGGGTGTCGATCTCGAATCGGCGATCAGCGGCGACCTCCTCACCGTGGCGCGGATGGCGCTGGCCTCACAGCGTGCCCTCGACAACGCCGCCGAGCGCAGCCGCAGTGGCGGCATTCCGCCGACCTCGACCGTGCCGGCGGCTGAAGCGCTGGCCTGGATCACGACCGAGGGCGCCGCGATGCTGCGCCTGGGCGAGCGCATCGGCAGCCTCACCCCCGGCAAGCAGGCCGACATCGCCGTGATGTCGCTCGGGCCGCTCGCCCTGTGGCCGGTCCACGATCCAGTCGCCTCCGTCGTGATGCAGGGCTCGGGCGCGCGCATGCGCGACGTGCTGGTGGCCGGCCGCTTCGCCAAGCGCAACGGCGCCCTCGTCGGGCCGGATATCGGCAAGGTACGCACCGCGCTCGCCGCCTCGGGCGAGCGCATCCTGGGACGTCTGAACGTAAGAAGCGTCAGCCGCGAAATAGCGGCGACATAAACGGGAGGAAGTCATGAAAGGTCTGGTCGCTGTCGCTGTGGCTCTCTTGTCTCCCTTGACCATGCCATCGGCCGGCGCCCAGACCTTTCCCGACAAGGCGATCCACATCATCGTGCCCTTCACCGCCGGCAGCGCGACCGATGTCGTGGCGCGTGCCGTGGCGGCATCGATGTCCAAGAGCCTGGGACAGCCCGTCATCGTCGAGAACAAGCCCGGTGCTGGCGGCACGATCGGGGCGGCCCAGGTCGCGAAAGCGCCGCCCGACGGCTATCTGCTACTGGCCAATTCCTCGGCGCACACCGTCAACCCCTCGATCTATCCCAACCTCAGCTACGACACGCTGAAGGACCTGCAAGCCGTCACCCTGCTGGCACAGTTGCCCAACATCATGGTCGCCTCGCCTGCGAGGGGCTGGAAGACGGCGGCCGACTATGTGAAGGCAGCCAAGGCCGAACCCGGCAAGCTCACCTACGCCTCCGCCGGCACGGGCAGCGGCACGCACATGAACGCGGAGAAATTCAAGGTGTCCGCCGACGTCGAGACCGTGCACGTGCCCTATCGCGGCACACCGGAAGCGCTCTCCGATACGATGAACGGCCGCACTGACATCTTCTTCGCCCCGGTCATCGCCGCCCTTCCCATGGTCCGCGACGGCCGCGTCGTCGCGCTGGCGGCAGGCAGCGCAAAGCGTTCCTCGGTGCTGCCCGGCGTCCCGACCACCCAGGAAGCAGGCTTCAAGGACAGCGCCTACGATTTCTGGTCCGGCCTCTTCGCACCGGCCGGCACACCACCGACGGTGATCGCCAAGCTCAATGCCGAGGTGCGCAAGGCGCTCGATGCGCCCGAGGTCAAGGACCGGCTCGCAGCCCTTGGCACCGATGCCGCCCCGACCACACCGGAAGCCTTCGCCGCGCAGGTCGCGCGCGAGCTCAAGGACAATGCCGAGCTGGTCAGGAAGGCCGGCATCAAGGTTCAGTAGAGTGGATTGGAGAGAGTATCAGTCATGACCGAAGCCCTGCTGCAGACTACCGTCGTCGGCTCCTACCCACAGCCGGACTGGCTGGTGAACCGCGACATGCTGAGCAAGGTCGTGCCGCGCACCCGCCTTCGCGAGCTCTGGCGCGTGCCCGAGCCCCATCTCGAGCAGGCGCAGGACGACGCGACAATACTGGCCATCCACGACATGGAACGGGCCGGCATCGACATCGTGACCGACGGCGAAATCCGACGCGAGAGCTACTCCAATCGCTTCGCCACCGCGCTCGACGGCATCGACGACGAGCATCCCGCCGAGATCGTGAACCGCACCGGCAATCGAACGCCGGTGCCGCGGGTAGTCGGCAAGATCCGGCGCACCGGACCGATTGAACTGCGCGACATGCAGTTCCTGCGCGCCAACACCGACCGCCTCGCCAAGATCACTCTGCCCGGCCCCTTCACCATGGGCCAGCAGGTCAAGGACGAGTTCTATGGCGACGCCGAGGCGATGTGCATGGACTACGCCGCGGCGGTGAACGAGGAGGCTCACGCCCTGGTCGCCGCCGGCGCCGACGTGATCCAGCTCGACGAGCCGTGGCTGCGCAACAATCCGCAGGAAGCCGAACGCTACGCCGTCAAGGCGATCAACCGCGCCCTGCAGGGGCTCACCGTGCCAACGGTCGTGCATCTCTGTTTCGGCTATGCCGCCGTCGTGACCGGCCTGAAGCCGACCGGCTACTCGTTCCTGCCGCAGCTCTCCGATACGATCGCCCAGCAGATCTCGATCGAATCGGCCCAGCCCAAGATCGATCTCGGCGTGCTGAGGGACCTGGCACCGAAGAAGGTCATGCTGGGCGTGATCGACCTCAGCGACCCGGAAGTCGAGACACCCCAGAAGGTCGCCGAACGCATCCGCGCCGGCCTGAAGGTTCTCGGCCCCGACAAGCTCCTGCCCGCCCCCGATTGCGGCATGAAATACCTGCCGCGCGCCACCGCCTTCGGAAAGCTCAAGGCGCTCAGCGAAGGGGCGGCCATTGTTCGACGAGAGCTCGCTGGATCCTAGGAAGGCAATTCACCCGGGTTGTAGATACCGAGCGGAACGAGGGATCCTTCCTTGGTGATCAGCAAAGGTCCCTCGCCTTCGGCTCGGGATGACACGGTTTTTTGCAATTCTGGCGGTGCGTCACTCTCGACAAACGCGGTGTCATCCCGAGCGCAGCGAGGGACCTTTGTTGGTCAGTATGGAAGGCCCGCGGTCCGGCATGAATCAGCGCGCCGTTGTCGTGCCGTCGGGTGAGACGGTGACGTTTTTCCGGACGCCGTTCTGGGTCGCGGTGCCGGTCCACTGGCCGTCGGGGCCGCGGCGCAGGTTCTGGACGTCGCCGTAGTGGAGCGACTGAAGATGCTGCTTCACACCGGCCGGCATGGTCGTGCTGGCCGGTGGCGGCGATGAAGGCGGTGCCTGCGACGACAGGGCCGGCGCCTGTGCCCAGGCCGGCGCGAGCGCCATCCCTGACGACGCCAGGAGCACCAGCAGCGTCGCCAGCGGTCTCATGAGGCGAGCTTGCCCTTGAGGACGGTACCGGCGAAGGCACCGGTCGCATCCCCGTCTTCGAAGGCGATGGCACCGTTGACCAGGGTCGCCTTGATGCCCTCGGCCTTCTGCACCAGCCGTCGCGCCCCGCCCGGCAGGTCGCGTTCGACCGTGGGTAGGCTCGGCCGGATGCCGTTCTCCTCGAACAGCACGAGATCGGCCTGGTAGCCTTCGCGCACCAGCCCGCGCCCTTCGAGCTCCCAGGCCACGGCGTTGTCGTGGGTGAGCTTTTTCACCGCCTGCTCGAGCGTGAAGGCGCCGCGCTTGCGCACCCAGTAGCTCAGCAGATGGGTCTGCAGCGACGAGCCCATCTCCTGGCAGACATGGGCGCCCGAGTCGGAGAAGGTCGCGAGCGTGCGCGGGTGCTTCAGGATGCCCAGCACGTCGTCCGGCGTTTCGTTGACCAGGGGCTGGACGTAGATCTGGTTCTCGTCGGCCAGGGACAGGTCGATCATGACCTCGACCGGATGCTGACCACGTGCCTTGGCAAGCTGCTCGACCGTGGGGTCGTCCCAGTCGACGCCCTTCATGGCGTAGAGGTTGCCGTAGTCCGGCTTGCGTGGATCGGTGGTGGCCGCCCCGCCCCCCTGGAAGACGTTGTCACGGGGCTTCATCTTGCCCTCGGCCTCGACCAGCGCGCGCCGCACGGCCGGATCGCGCAGGCGCTTCTTCTGCTCGTCCATCGGCAGCGCCCGCACCGGCTTCCAGGCCGGCAGCACGTCGAACGGCAGGTAGGACTTCAACGAGAAGATCGCGTTGATGGAGCGCGTCGTGCCCTGGCCGAACATGCGGCCGCCCGCCGCCACGGTGTCGTCGATGTAGCGGGTCTGATACTCCCAGCCCGTCGGATCGTCGCCCTGCTTGGTCGCCAGCACGCCGAACATGATCGGCCGCTTGTAGTCGAGCGCGACCTTGCGCAACCGTTCGAGGAAGCGGCGATGATGGTCGCCGCTCGCGATATCGGGGCCGACCTGGAAGATGCCGGCGTCGAGCTCAGCCATGGCCGCAATGATGCGGTCGATCTCTTCCCATTCGGCGATACGGCTGGCGACCGGCTTGTCCTCCGGCGTCACGTGCGTGGAGGCGCGCGAGCTGGAGAAGCCCAGGGCGCCAGCCTTCAGCGCCTCCTGCACAGCTTTGGCCATGCGCGACATGTCGTCCTCGGTCGCCGCCTCTGACAGAGCACGCCGGCCCATCACATACATGCGCAATGCCGAGTGGCCGATATACATGCCGTAGTTGATCGCCTTGGGCAGGCGTTCGACGGTCGCGAGATATTCGGGGAACGTTTCCCAGGTCCAGTCGATGCCGGCGGCCATGGCTTCCGTCGGGATGTCTTCGACCGCCGACAGACAGCGCGCGTACCAGTCTCGGTCCTCGGGCTTGCAGGGGGCCAGGGCAAAGCCGCAATTGCTCATCACCACCGAGGTAACGCCGTGCCAGCACGAGCAGCTCCCCAGGGGATCCCAGGCGACCTGGGCGTCCATATGCGTATGGCCGTCGATGAAGCCCGGCGACACGATCAGCCCATCGGCATCGAGACTCCGCTTGCCACTGCCGGCGGCAAGGCGGCCGATCTCGGCGATCTTGCCGTCCTTGATACCGATGTCGGCCGAGAAGCGCTTCTTGCCCGAACCGTCGACGACGGTGCCGCCACGAATGACGAGGTCGTGGGTCATCAGAGGCGGTCCTTGTGCTCGACGATCTTCCAGTAGGTGTCCTTGGCGGCGATCTTGCCGCCGCGGAACGTATAGATGTCGCAGCCCTGGTAGTTCAGGTCCTCGCCGTCGGCGCCCTTGCCCTTCACTGTCCAGATCGAGATCGCCCGGTTGCCGGCGTAGATGTATTCCTTGTGGTCCCAGCGCATATCGGGAATCACTTTGAAGCGGTCGGCGAGCGTCTTGCGGATGGTCTCTTTGCCGCGCAGCGTGCGGCCGACCGGCTCCGGCCCGCGCGCCAGCCAGAAGGTGGCGTCGTCGGTGAAATGCGAAACAATGCGGTCGACGTCGCGGCTGTTGAAGGCGGCGGAGATCGCCTTCATGAGTTCGGGCGTGGCGATATCGGGATCTGCGGCTGTGACGTCCGGCATACGAAACCTCCCTCACGAAGCTTCGTCGACGATTGCAGGCTTGGGCCCCACCCGCAAGACCGCAGGCCTTGCCGGCGATGCTCTTTTCACCCACCAATCAAGTCAGGTCGTGAACCCATGAAGTGGGAAGCGCCCGCGTTGTAGGATGACGAATAGGCACCAAGCCTTGAGCGCATTGTTCGCCATCGATAGTCCAATGCGCGACTGACAGATCTCTGGGAGCTAGTATATCCAGCCCAATCGAGGAACGCTCAACCATGCTCACCGTCTATGGCGAAGGTCGTGGCTTCCGTGTTGTTTGGCTGCTCGAGGAATTGGGATTGGCTTATCGGCTGCGCCCGGTCGACCTGCTGGCAGGCGACAAAGATCGCGATTTCCTCGCGATCAATCCCGCCGGCTTCATTCCCGCACTGCAGGACGGCGAGACGATCATGGTCGAATCGATCGCGATCCTCGAGTACCTGCTCGCCCGCCATGCCTCAAGTTCGCTTGCCGTCGCCCCGGACGACCCCACCTTCGCTTCCTATCTGCAATTTCTCCACTTGGGCGAGGCCGGGCTCGCCGGGCCGATGAACGCCGTCCTTGTCGGTCGTCAGCTGGCGCCCGAAGCCGAGCGAAATGCCCGGGTTACCCGCTGGGCATTCGAGACCTTCGAGAGCCGGCTGGGGTTGGTTATCCGCCGCCTCGCGGATTGCCCCTATCTCGCCGGCGACCGATTCACTGCTGCCGATATCTCGGTGAGCTACGCCCTCCTGCTCGGTCTGCGAACTGGCAACTACGTCCCCGGTTCTATCGAGCGGGACTATCTCGCCCGCACGACGGCACGCCCTGCCTACGCCCGAGCGATGGAAAGCTGCCAGGCCACCAAGGCTTGGGCGGCGAGATCACCGGGATTGTAGTGCTCGCTTCGTCGGAGCGGCCAAGAGCATTTTCCGTCCGGCCGGACTCAGCCGGACGGGAAATGCCGAAGTCGGAGATGCCGCAAACGCACTAGATAATGGCCTACTCGATCTTGATGCCGGCCGTTCGCACGATGGCGCCGAACTTGTCGCGCTCCGCCGCGATGAAGGCCCCGAACTCGTCCGGTGTCCGATCGGCGACCGGCTCGGCGCCGAGTTCGCGGTAGCGTTCGGCGATCGTCGGATCGGCCAGAGCCTGGTTGATCGCCTTGTTCAGCTTTTCGACGATGGCACGCGGCGTTCCCTTGGGAGCAAGGAAGCCGTACCAGCCGACATAGTCGCGATCGTCGAAGCCGGCCTCCTGCACCGTCATGATCTCGGGCAACCGGCGTGCCCGCTCAGACGTCGTGACCGCCAGCGGCACCACCCGCTTGTCGGCGATCAGCGGCATGGCCGCCCCCAGCGAATCGACCATGACGGCGAGCCGGCCGCCCATCAGGTCGCTCTGGGTCTTGCTGGTCTCTTTGTAGGGCACGGTGACGATGCTGAGCTCGTTCTTCTGGCGCAGCCCTTCCAGCACGAGATGATTGAGCGAGCCGTAGGACGGCAGCCCGTAAGTGACTTTGCCCGGCTGGGCGCGCGTCGCGCTCACCAGGTCGCCCATGGATTTCAGGTCCGAGCCGGAATGGGTCAGCCAGACCATCGGCACGGTGGCGACCTGCGCCACGGCCGTGAGGTCGCGCGCCGGGTCGATCGTGACGTCGGCCATCACGCTGACATTGATGCTGAGCGTACCGGTCGCCGAGAACAGCAGCGTGTAGCCGTCGGGCTGGGCGCGCGCCACCTCGAGCACCGACAGCATGCCATTGGCACCCACCTTGTTGTCGACATAGATCGGCTGGCCCAGCAGTTCCTGAAGCTTGGGCGCCAGCACGCGGGCATAGAAATCGTAGCTGCCCGGCCCCGAACCGGTGACGACGCGGATGGTCCGCTTGGGGTAATCCTGCTGCGCGCCAGCCCCGGCCATCGCCGCCAGAATCAACAGCCCGGCGGCGGCAATGCTGCGAAGGACGACCACTTTCCCCTCCCCGGCAGGCCGGCCCTACCGGGCGCCCTTGGCTTCGTACTTCTCGATGGTCTGCTGGGCCTTGAGCGAGATCTCGGTGCCGGGCGCGGTACCCGCCACAATGACCATCAGGACATGTTCCTCGTTCATGTCGCCCGGCGTCACGTTCTCGAAACGGCGCGCAACGCCCGGCGGGAACGAGATGACATCGAGCGGGCCGAGATCGACCGACTGCGTGTCCTCCTCGTTCCAGGAGCAGCGCCAACGTCCGGTCATCGGCACGAAAGTCTCGTTGGTGTCGTGATTGTGCATCACCGGTCCGTGACCCGGCTTGCAGCGCACATAAGCGAGGTTGAAACCCTCGCGGATCTGGATGGCCGACGCGCGCGAGGCATCGGCGCCGACCGGCGAACCGAACCCCTCCTTGGGCGCGTCGAAACCGATGACGTTGATCAGGGTGCGCAAAGTGTTGGGCAGCACGTTGTCGCGAAAGCCCGAGGAGAAGCCCTTGAGATCGGCGAAGCGCGCGATGCGTGCCTGCATCTCCGACATCGAGTAGTCGCGAACCGGGAGCTGCAATGGTGTCGGCATGTTCCATCCCTCTCATGATCGTTGGGATGCCGCTCTGCGGCGGCGTCCTGCCGAGTGTCGATTGACCCTCTTCGAGCTTCAAAGATAATGTCGCGAAGGCGGTGATGCCGGATTGCTATGGCTCGCAGAGCCGTGCCGCATCCCACTGACCGCATTTGTTGGACAGTGCTCAGGTGGAACTCAGGCAGCTCAGATACTTCGCCGCCGTCGCCCGCAAGCAGAGCTTCGGCAAGGCGGCGGCCGAACTCCGGATCGCCCAGCCCGCCCTCAGCCGCCAGATCGCGCTGCTCGAATCGGAACTCGGCGTCAGGTTGTTCGAGCGCCATGCACGCGGTGCGTCACCCACCAAGGAAGCCGAGTTCCTGCTGGAAAGGGTCGAGTTCGGGCTCAACTACTTCGAGCAGACGCGCCGCGATCTGCTGGCCCAGCAGCATCGGGTCTATGGTCCGGTCGTCATCGGCCTGCAGGATGCCTCGGCCGAGGTGCTCGGACCGCCGCTGATCGAGGAGTGCCGCCGGACCTATCCCGAGGTGCAGATCCGTATCATCGGCGGCCTCAGCCCGGCCCTGCGCGAGCACCTGATCCGCGGCGAAGCCGACATGGCGCTGCTCACGGAGACGGTCGAGCCCGAGAAGCTCTCGATCATGCGTTTCTCGACCGCCCAGCTCTGCCTGATCGGCGCGCCGGGATCGCTGGCCGATGGGAAGGCGCCGATCCGGGTCGCCGAGCTCGCCGGCCTGCCGATGATTCTCGCGGGCCTCGCCCACCTCGGCGTGCGGCGGGTCGTCGAGCAGGCCGCGAACCGTACCCGCGTCGCCTTCGACGTGGTGGCCGAGGTCGATTCGATCATCGTGGCGCGCAAGATGGTGACGCGAGGTCTCGGCTACACGATCGGGCTGCGTCGCAACGCACAGGCCGAGATCGATCGAGGACTGCTGGCAGCCCGCCCCATCAGGGGTCTCTATCTGACCCTTTACCTCTGCCGGGCCTTGATGTTCGCGCCGTCGCGAGCCGTGCACGAGGTGCAGCGCACCCTCGTACGGATCGCCAAGGATGCGTGGCGCGACGCCGATTGATCTGTGCTAGCGTCCAGCCCAAGAAAAAGAGGGGAAACGCGTGTACGACTACATCATCGTGGGCGGCGGCTCGGCCGGGTCGGTCATGGCCCATCGGCTGTCGGCCCGCAGCGCGACGAAGGTGCTTCTCTGCGAAGCGGGCCAGGACACCCCGCCCGGCCGGGAGCCCAAGGAAATCGCCGACAGCTACTCGGGCACGGCCTATTTCGATCCGCGTTTCCATTGGACCGACCTCAAGGTCCACACCCAGGTGGTCAGCCACAACAATCCGCACGAAAACCGTCCCCCCTTGCGCAAGTACGAGCAGGCGCGCGTGCTGGGCGGCGGCTCGTCGATCAACGGCCAGATGGCCAATCGCGGCGCGCCGACCGACTACGACGAATGGGCGAGCCGCGGCGCCGCCGGATGGGGCTGGAACGATGTGCTGCCCTTCTTCAAGAAGGTCGAGCGCGATCTCGACTTCGACAATTCCTGGCATGGCAAGGAGGGACGCATCCCCGTGCGGCGCATCCCGCGCGAGCATTGGGCGGGCCATGCCGAGGCCGTGGGCAAGGCCTTCGAAGCCAAGGGCTTCAAGTATCTGCCCGACCAGAACGGCGAATTCGTCGACGGCTACTTTCCCGTCACCCATTCCAATGCCGAGGAACGCCGGGTCTCGGCCGCGATGGGCTATCTCGATGCCGAGACGCGCAAGCGGCCAAACCTCACCATCTCCACCGACACGCAGGTAACCTCGCTGCTGTTCGAAGGCACACAGTGCGTCGGCGTCAAAGCGAAGGTGGCGGGCAAGGAGCAAGAGTTCCGCGCCCGCGAGATCATCCTGTCGAGCGGCGCCATCCATACGCCGGCGCACCTGATGCGGGCAGGTATCGGGCCGGTCGGACATCTCAACGAGCTCGGCATTCCGGTGGTCGCGGCCCTGCCCGGCGTCGGCCAGCGGCTGATGGACCATCCTTCGATCGCGCTCTCCTCCTTCATCAGGCCGAGCGCCCGCATCCGCCAGCACACGCGGCGCCATATCCATGTCGGCCTGCGCTACTCCTCCAATCTGCCGGGCGTCCCGAAGGGCGACATGTTCGTGGCGGTGGTCAGCAAGTCGGCGTGGCATGCGGTCGGCGAGCAGATCGCGTCGCTGCTCACCTTCATCAACAAGACCTATTCCGAGACCGGCCAAGTCAAGCTCGCCTCGCGCGACTGGCGTCAGGAGCCGGTGGTCGAATTCAACCTGCTGTCCGACAAGCGCGATCTCGACCGGTTGATGGACGGCTTCAAGCTAATGGCTGCGGTACAGATGACCGATGCCTTAAAGGCCGTGACCGACGTGCCCTTCCCGGCTTCCTACAGTGACAAGGTACGCCAGATCGGCGTGGTCAATGCCAAGAACAAGTGGCTGACCCGCGCCGTCTCCGTGCTGCTCGACGGCCCCTCGGCGCTGCGCCGCTACATGATCGAGAACTTCGTGGTCGAGGGCTTCACCTTCGAGCAGGTGATGAGCGACGACGAGGCGCTCGAAGCGTTCGTGCGCAAAGCCACGATCGGCGTGTGGCACGCCTCCTGCACCTGCCGCATGGGGCGCCCCGACGATCCGATGTCGGTGGTCGACACTCAGGGCCGCGTGAAAGGCGTCCAGGGCCTGCGCGTGGTCGATGCGTCGGTGTTCCCGGTCGTGCCCTGTGCCAACACCAACTTCCCGACCCTGATGACGGCCGAGAAGATCTCCGATGCCATGACGAGAGACACCATGCGGGGCGCTGCGTGACGCCAACGCCCGGCCGCTTGCACCTGATCGGCTCGATCCCGCTAGAGTCGAGCGAGCAGGTGTTCACCACCCTCGCAGCCGAGCTCGGCCCGCATCTCAGCCGCATTCCCGACGGCGAGACCGGCGAGCGCTCGCGCTGGGTCTATTTCCAGCGCCAGATGCTGCTCGATCATCCCGCCATGGAGCTCGATCCGACAGTACCGCCCTACCGCTTCGTCCAGTGGGACGGCAAGCTGGTGCGCGAGATGGAGCAGGTGCGCTTCAAGCCGGGCGTCGATCCCACGACCGTTGTTTTCGAGACCGGTTACGACAAGGCGGCGCTGGCCTCCTGGGCGGTCTTCAAGCGCCTGCGCGATGCCGGCGCCATCCCGGCCGGAACGCGCTTCCAGGTCAGCCTCCCAACGCCGCAGGCCAGCGGCTATCTCTATGTCAGCACGCCCGCGCGCGAGACCTACTTCGGCGTCTATGAGCGCGCGCTCGAGACGGCGCTGGCCGCTATCGTGAAGGCGATCCCGGCCCGCGACCTTTCGATCCAATGGGATGTCTGCCAGGAGGTGCTGGCCTTCGAGGGTTATTTCAAGGACCGGCCCGCGCACTACAAGACGCAGATCTTCGAGATGCTGGGCCGTCTCGGTGACGCCGTGCCGGCAGATGCCGAGCTCGGCTACCACCTCTGCTACGGCTCCCCCAAGGACGAGCATCTGGTGCAGCCCAAGGACGCCGGCATCCTGGTCGAGATGATGGAAGGCATTGCCGCCGCAACCCGGCGGCGCGTCGATTATCTGCACATTCCCGTGCCGAAGGGCCGCACGGACTCGGCCTACTATGCGCCGCTCGAGACTTGGAAGCGGCCGGCGGGAACAGCACTCTATCTCGGGCTGCTGCATCACAACGATGAGGCGGGCGATCGTGCCCGCGTCGCCGTGGCGCGGCGGTTCGTCGACGATTTCGGCCTGTCGGCCGAATGCGGCTGGGGCCGCACGGAGCCCGGGCGGCTGCCTGGGCTCCTCGAGGGACATAGGATTGCCGCGGAGGCTTGGTAGAAAATGGTTGAGCGTATTCTGGTCGTTGGCCCGAAGGACTGCCTGGCGATGGTCGACGACCTCGTCCCCAAGGGCTTCGAGATCGTCAAGGCATTGCACAATTCGCCGGAGCAGAAGGCGGCGCTGCCCGGCACGCACTACTTCGTGGGGTTCATCCAGCAGTACGTGACGCCGCAGCTCTACAAGGACGCGCCGCACCTCAAGCTGGTGCAGATGCTGAGTGCCGGCTACGACCGTGCCGACCTCGACGCCGCGGGCAAGAGCGGTGTGCCGCTCTGCGCCAACGGCGGCGCCAACTCGGTCGCCGTCTCCGAGCATGCGCTGCTGCTGATGCTGTCGGTGTCGCGCCGGCTGATCACCCAGCACGACAACGTGAAGGCCGGACGCTGGCACGGCAACGCCCCGCCCACCGTCCACGAGGTGCGCGGCAAGGTGCTGGGCATCGTCGGGCTCGGCACGATCGGCAAGAAGGTCGCCCGCCTCGCCCAGGCCTTCGGCATGATCGTCCATTACTACGACATCAAGCGCCTGAAGGAGGAGGAAGAGGATGCGCTGGGCGTCCGCTTCCGCCTGCTGCCCGAGATCCTGCGCCATGCCGACGTCCTGTCGCTGCACGTGCCGCTGAACGACTCGACGCGCCACATGATCGGCAAGGCCGAGCTGGCCGTGATGAAGAAATCGGCGATCATCGTGAACACGTCGCGCGGCCCGGTGATCGACGAGAAGGCCATGACCGAGGCCCTCTCCTCGGGCCGCCTGTTCGGCGCCGGCCTCGACGTCTTCGACGAGGAGCCGACGCCGGCCGACAACCCGCTGCTGAAGCTCGACAATGTCGTGCTGACCGCCCACCTCGCCGGCCCGACCTTCGAGAGCAACATCTCCCGCCTGCGCAACGGCTTCGACAACGTGCAGCGCGTAGCCCGCGGCGAGCCCGCTCTCTGGGTCGTTCCCGAACTGGCGGATTGAGGAGAGACGACATGACGACCGGGCGCCGCCCCTTCCTGCTCGCCGGCCTTGCGGCGCCCTTCATCGCCCGCGAGGGCTTCGCCCAGAGTGATTGGCCGAAGGGGCCGATCCGCTGGGTCGTGGCCTTTGCCGCCGGCGGGGCGGCCGACACGGTGGCCCGCAACATCGCCTTGCGGGTCAGCGAGATCGTCGGCCAGCAGGTGATCATCGACAACCGCACCGGCGGCAATGCCGTCGTCGCCGCCAACGCCGTCCTGCAGGCCCCCCGCGACGGCCAGACCTTCCTGGTCGATGCCGCCAACCAGATCACCAACCCGCTGCTGATCAAGGACCTGCCGTTCGACTACCAGCAGACCTGGATCCCGGTGACGCAACTTTCGAGCTTCCCGCAGGTCGTGGCCGTGAAGCACGACTTCGCGGCCAAGACGATCCAGGAGTACATCGCCGACGCCAAGGCCAAGCCCGGCACGATCAGCTATGGCACACCGCCTGCGGCCGGGATGGGCCAGATGGCCGGGGAAGAACTGCAGCGGCGCGCCGGGATCAAGCTGATCCACGCGCCCTACCGCGGCGGCGCCGATGCTGCGCGCGACATCGGTGCCGGCGCGATCGACTCGGTGATCATCACCACGAGTTCGATCCGACCGCCACTGGCCGCCGGCCGGGTGCGGATCCTCGCCGTCACCAGCCTGAAGCGCACCGCCGCCTTCCCGGATGTGCCGACCTTGGCGGAAAGCGGCTATCCCGGCTTCGACCTCAACGATTGGAACGGCTTGTTCGCCGTCACCGGCACCCCCTCCGCCCTGATCGACCGCATGCAGGCGGTGGTGGCAGAGGCGATCAAGGATCCCAAGGTCCGTGAGCGCCTCGATCCCAGCGGGGCCGAATTGGTCGCCAGCACGCCGGCCGGCTTCAAGACATGGCTCGACGGCCAACGCACCTTGCTCACGGGCCTGATCAAGGACGCCGGCATCAAGCTCCAGTAAAGGGACCGGTCAGGCGGCCACTCATCGGACCGCGGGTCTCCAGACCCGCTCATACTTTTCGCCACCGTACATAAGCATGAAGCGGGCCTGGAGGCCCGCGATCCGGTCGATCTCGGACCGGTCAGGCGGCCGCGAGCTTCGCCCGATAGGTCTCCTCGAACCTGAGGATCGCCGCGAACGAAACGGCCGCCGCGATCATGATCATGAATGCCGGGCTGTAGTTGTTTTCGGTCCGGTGCACCAGCCAGGTTGCTGCAAGCGGGCTGAGCCCGCCGACCAGGCCCAGGGTCACGTTGTAGCCGAGTGCGATCGCCGTGCAGCGGATCTCGCTCGGCACCGCCTCGACCATCAGCGCCGGCTGCACACCGATGAAGGTTCCCACCGACAGCACGAAGCCCAATTGTCCCAACAGGACGATGCCGGTCTGCGGCTGATGCATCAGCCAGAAGAACGGCAACGCACCCGCGACAGCAAGCGCCACGGCCGCCAGCATGACGGGCCGCCTGCC
>Ga0209930_1000894_pt1 | contig 56226 bp, 57 predicted proteins | sample ThiBiot_500_biof_2_FD_183948 | JGI IMG/M metagenome (GOLD analysis project Ga0209930, IMG submission 183948) | Wastewater bioreactor microbial communities from Cape Town, South Africa - Thiocy_cont_500_biof (SPAdes) | ecosystem: Engineered > Bioreactor > Thiocyanate-remediating >...
TGGCGTTGGGCAGTTCGATGCCGATGGCGTTCTTGCCCTGCACCACCGCGACGCGCGCCGAGACCGCGCTCATCGAGCGCGCGATGTCGTCGGCCAGCGAGATCACCCGCGACGACTTCGTCCCCGGCGCAGGCTCGAGCTCGTACAAAGTCACAACAGGGCCGGGACGGACCTGCGTGATTTCGCCGCGCACGCCGAAATCCTCGAGCACGCCCTCCAGCAGGGTCGCATTCTGTTCCAGCGCGTCGGTCGAGACGGCAGCGGCCGGCGACCTCTTCGGCTCGGCCAGATAGGTCAGCGGCGGCAGCTCGAAGGCGTCACGGTCGAGGAAGGAGGGCTGCGCCTCGCGCTGCATGCGCTTGCCCGGCTTCGGCGCGGGGGCCCTCGCCGCGACGCGCGGCGCGTTGAGGTCGCGCAGATCCTCGGCCTCGCCGATGTCGAAAGGCGGATCGTCGTCGACATCGCGGGCCGCCGGAGCGCGCGCGCCCGGCAGCGGCTGCGGCTCGAAATCGGGCAGCGGCTGGCGTGGCGCGGGGGCGGCGCCGAACTGCGGCTCGCGGCGGACGCGGCCGGTTCCTGGAGCCGGCGGCGCCATGCCGGTGTCGACCGCCGGCTCGGGCGGATGCGGCAGGCGGCGCAGGATCGCAGCCCGCAGGGCCATCGCGCCATGGGCGAGCCAGCCGATCAGGATGACGGCGATGCCGGGCTCCTCGTCGCCGCGCTCCTCGCCGTCGGACAGGCCGTCATCGGCCTCGTCGTCGAGGACAGGGTCTTCGTCATGGACGAAGCCGAAGCCGGCTGCCGCGGTGACGGCGAGAATGGCGATGCCGGCATAGAGGAAGCCGACCAGGCTCGCGACCGCGCTGCCGGCGATGCCGGCGATGTTGCGCGTGCCGAAGAGCAGGCCGTCGCCGATGACGCCGCCCATGCCGGTGGGCAGGGGCCAGCGCGGCGTCGGCGGAAGGGCGCTGGCGACGGCTGCGGCGGCGGTGATGCCGATCACCCAGAGGCCGAGCTTGAGGGCGCCGCGGTCGAAGAGATGGAAGCGGATCAAGCGCAGCGCCCAGATCATCGGCGGGAAGAGCAGGGCGATCACGCCGAGCCCGACGAGCTGCATCAGCAGGTCGGCGATCATCGCGCCGGGGCGGCCGAGCCAGTTGCGCACGGCGCCGTTGGTGGCGTTGTTGAGGCTCGGATCCTCGGCCGACCAGCTCGCCAGGGCAAGCGCGACCACGACCATCAGGGCCAGGAGACCCAGGCCGACGAGCTCGGCGGCACGGCGCGACAGGAACTCCCGCACCGGATCGGGCAGGCGGTCCATGAGCGATCGGGAGCGGCGGATGGTGCGCATGCGGCTTCGGGTCGTGTTCCGGGCTTCGGGCCGCATCATGCCGGCCATATCCCGTTCAGGTTACGAAGCCGTGGTTAAGGCCTGCTTAACCTTGAAGCGCGGCGAGCCCGCGAGGGTGCCGCCATGGAAAAGCCCCGGCGGTTTCCCGCCGGGGCTGGTTTCACGTGAATCGCGGCGTCGCGGAAGCGATGCCGGCACAGTCACATATTGTAGGCCCGCTCGCCATGCTCGGCGATGTCGAGGCCCTCGCGCTCCTGGTCCGAGGTGACGCGCAGGCCGACGATCACGTCGACGATCTTGTAGAGGATGAAGGAGCCGATGCCGCTCCAGAGCACGGCGATGACGACGGCGACGAACTGCTTCCAGACCTGCGCGCCCATCGCGTAGTCGGCGACGCCGACACCGCCCAGCGCCGGCGAGACGAAGATGCCGGTGCCGATCGAGCCGATGATGCCGCCGACGCCGTGGACCCCGAAGACGTCGAGCGAGTCGTCGTAGCCGAGCGCGTTCTTCACCGTGGTGCAGAAGAAGAAGCAGACGATGCCGGCGATGACGCCGAGCACGATCGCGCCCATCGGCCCGACCAGGCCGGCGGCCGGGGTGACCGCGACCAGACCCGCCACGATGCCGGAGAGCATGCCGAGGAGCGAGGGCTTGCCCTTGACGATCCACTCGATGAAGAGCCAGCCGAGGCCGGCGGCCGCGGTCGCGACGAAGGTGTTGATCATGGCGAGCGCGGCGCCGCCGGTGGCCTCGAGGTTGGAGCCGGCGTTGAAGCCGAACCAGCCGACCCAGAGGACGGCCGTGCCGATGAAGGTCATCGTCAGCGAATGCGGCGTCATCAGCTCCTTGCCGTAGCCGATGCGCTTGCCGAGCACGAGCGCGCCGACCAGAGCGGCGATACCGGCGTTGATGTGGACCACGGTGCCGCCGGCGAAGTCGAGCGCGCCGAGGGTGAAGAGGTAGCCTTCCGAGAACCAGACCATGTGCGCGATCGGGAAGTAGACGAAGGTACCCCACAACGCGACGAACAGGATCAGGGCGGAGAACTTCATGCGCTCGACGAGGCCGCCGATGATCAGCGCCGGGGTGATCATCGCGAAGGTCATCTGGAAGCAGATGAAGACGTATTCGGGAATCACGACGCCCTTGGTGAAGGTGTCGGAGGTCGAATCATTGTTCACGCCGGCGAGGAAGGCCTTGGAGAACGAGCCGACGAAGCTCGTCAGCGAGCCGCCGCTGGTGAAGGAGAGGCTGTAGCCGTAGATCACCCAGATCAGGCACATCAGGATGGCCGTGGCGGTGATCTGGCTCATCACCGACAGCATGTTCTTCGAGCGGGCGAGGCCGCCGTAGAACAGGGCCAGGCCCGGCAGCGTCATGAACAGAACGAGCAGGGAGGACACCAGCATCCAGGCCGTGTCGCCCTTGTTCGGGACCGCGGCAGCGGCGGCGGGCGCCTCAGGCGCAGCGGTCTGGGCGAAGGCCGCGCCAGCGCAGAGCGCGGCGAGCGCGAGGCCGGTCAATCCGGCCCGCAGGGAAGTCCTGAAATTCATCGCTTGAAACTCCTGAAGGATCGGATGCTCAAAGGGCGTCGGCGTCGGTCTCGCCGGTGCGGATGCGCACGGCCTTCTCGATCGCGGAGACGAAGATCTTGCCGTCGCCGATCTGGCCCGTGCGGGCCGTGGCGGTGATCGCCTCGACGACGCGGTCGACGAGATCGTTGCCGACCGCGACCTCGATCTTGATCTTCGGCAGGAAGCTCACGGCGTACTCGGCGCCGCGGTAGATTTCGGTATGGCCCTTCTGCCGGCCGTAGCCCTTCACTTCCGTCACGGTGAGTCCGTGCACGCCGATGGCGGTCAGCGCGTCGCGCACCTCCTCCAGCTTGAACGGCTTGATGATCGCCATCACGATTTTCATGTGCTGGGGTTCCCCTTCTCGGCGCCGGCCGTCAGCCCCGGCGAACGCGTTGCACCTCGCGCGCCCTGCGGTTTGCAGTGCGTCGCGACACGCAATTCAAGGGACGTGCCAAAGCCACCAGGGGCCGGAAAACGGGCACTGACCGCGAATCCGGACGCGATTCGGATGGGGATCGCCAGGGTTTGCCTAAAATAAAGGCCACTGCCTTCTTTTCGGGCAGGCGCCCAAAACTTCCTCAGGCGCGGTCCGGCCGGGGTCGGATCAACCCCTCCTGGGCCACGGATGCGACCAGCCGGCCCTCGCGATCGAAGATCAGCCCGCGCGAGAAGCCACGCGCACCCGAGGTCGAGGGGCTGTCCTGGGCGTAGAGCAGCCATTCGTCGGCGCGGAAGGGCCGATGGAACCAGAGCGCGTGGTCGAGGCTGGCGCCCTGGACCCGCTGGTCGAAGACGGTGGTGCCATGCGCGATCAGGCTGGAATCGAGCAGCATCAGGTCCGATGCGTAAGCCAGCACGCTCTGGTGCAGCGCCGGTTCGTCCGGGAGCGCCTCCATTGCCCGGATCCAGACGTTGAACCTGGGCTCCATCTTGCCGCCGGTGCGATAGCGCTCGAGCTCGACGGGCCGGATCTCGATGGGCCGCTTGCGCTGGTAATAGGCCTGAACGGCGTCCGGCATATGCGGCAGAACGTTCCGCGCCATGGCCTCGCGATCCGGCAGCTCCTCCGGCATCGGCACCTTGGGCATCGGCATCTGATGCTCGTAGCCGGCTTCCTCGATCTGGAACGAGGCGGACATGGCGAAGATCGCCTCGCCCTTCTGGATGGCGAGCACGCGCCGCGTCGTGAAGGAGCGGCCGTCGCGCAGGCGGTCGACCTCGTAGACGATCGGCGTTTCAGGATCGCCGGGCAGGAGGAAATAGGCATGCAGCGAATGCGGCTGGCGCTCCTCCACGGTCTTGCAGGCGGCGTAGAGCGCCTGGGCGATCACCTGACCGCCGAAGACGCGGGGCCAGGTCGACTTGGGGCTGCGACCGCGGAACAGATTGCTTTCGAGCCGCTCGAGGTCGAGGATCGCCGTCAGCGACGCATTGATCTGCTGTGACATGGGCCTATCGCTGTCGGGTTGACGGAGCGGCCGGCGGCCCGCAGAGGAACAGCCGGGTCTTGCCCGCATCAGCACCAAGGCGCTCCGCCTCGTCAAGCGGTGCCGGGAGACGCAGAATGGCCGACGCGCCGGGAGCAAGCATGCGCATCGTCATCGCCGGGGGCGGCATCGCGGGGCTGAGCCTCGCACTCGCGCTGAAGCAGGCGCTCGGGGCAGCCGCATCCGTCGTGCTGGCCGACCCTGGAATCGATGCGGCGCCCAAAGCCGACAGCCGCGCCTATGCCGTGGCGGCCGGCGCGCAGGCTATGCTGGAGACGCTCGGTGTCTGGGACGCGGTCTCCGCCAAGGCGCAGCCGATGACGGAGATGGCGATCTCCGACAGCCGGGCGGGCGATGCGGTGCGGCCGGTGTTCCTGACCTTCGACGGAGAGGTCGAGCCCGGCCGGCCCTTCGCCCATATGGTCGAGAGCGCCGCCCTGACGGCGGAACTGAAGGCTGAGTGCCGGCGCGTCGGGGCCGAATTGCGGCCCCTCGGCGTCCGCCGCTTCCGCGTCGAGGACGATGCCGTCGAGATCGTCTTCACGGAAGGCGCGCCCGAACGCGCGGCCCTGCTGGTCGCGGCCGATGGGGCGCGGTCGAGGCTGCGGGAGCAGGCCGGTATCGGCTGGGTCGGCTGGAACTATCGCCAGTCGGGCATCGTCGCGACGATCGGTCACGAGCGCCCGCATCACGGCCGCGCGGTCGAGCATTTCCTGCCGTCGGGCCCCTTCGCCATCCTGCCACTCAGCGACGGCGGCAAGCTCGGCCACCGCTCCTCGATCGTCTGGACGGAGCGGAGCGAGAATGTCGAGCCGCTGCTCTCGCTGGACGCGGTGGACCTTCTCGCCGAGATCGAGACGCGCTTCGGGCTCGAGCTCGGCGAGATCGTGCTGGAAAGCCCCATGAACGCCTATCCGCTTGGCTTCGGCGTGGCCCGGCGCTTCGTCGACCACCGCTTCGCGCTGCTGGGCGATGCCGCCCATCTGATCCATCCGATCGCGGGCCAGGGGCTCAATCTCGGCCTCAAGGACGTCGCCGCTCTGGCGGAGGCGATCGTCGACGCGGCGCGGCTCGGGCTCGACCCCGGCGGGCTCGACGTGCTCGAAGACTACGAGAAGGCGCGGCGCTTCGATACGGTCGCGATGGGCGCCGTTACCGACGGGCTGAACCGGCTGTTCTCCAACGATGCGACGCCGCTCAGGCTGGCCCGCGATCTCGGATTGGGAATGGTCGACCGGCTGCCCGGGCTGAAGCGCTTCTTCATCCGCGAGGCGGCCGGCGTTGCAGGCGCCCCGCCGCGGCTGCTGCGGGGCGAGGCGCTCTAGGAAGCGCTGTTGCTGTTGGGCGCCATGACAACAGAGGCGCGGGGAACACTGTCCCGGCGGGAGAGGGCAGGGTGAGGGGAAGGCCCCTAACCGGATTTGCCGTCGGATGGCCGCTGCTGCGGTGAGGGCTCGCCCAACTGGTCCAGCGGCCCACACCTCACCCTACCGCTCTCCTTCCAGGACAGGGGTTCGCGCGCGTATCCGTCCACTCCGAAGCCCGTGCTCGGCGATTCTGGACTCGGCCCTACCGGCCGACCCGGAATAGCGACTGGCCTCACTCCTCCAGCGGCCGCGCCTCTTCCGGCAGCATGATCGGGATGCCGTCGCGGATCGGATAGGCGAGCTTGGCCGCGCGGCTGATCAGCTCCTGCTTCGCCGCGTCGTATTCCAGCGTGCTCTTGGTCAGCGGGCAGACCAGGATCTCGAGCAGCTTCGGGTCGACGCGGGTGGTGGGGCCGGTTTCGTTGGTCATGTCCGTTCTTTCAGTGCCTGCGCGGCAGATCGGCGAGCATGCCGGCCGCGACCATCAGCTTCGGCAAGGTCAAGCCCGAGGCGACGATGGCGCTGACCGTGCTGCGGGTGCGCTCGGCCTCGCCGCCGCGTTCGGCCAGCCAGCTTTCGAGCGAACCCTTGGCCGCGCCGGAGCAGGCGATCTCCCGGGTGATCTGCGCATGGGCGTCGTCCAGCGTCTCCAGCGCCCTCTCGCGGGCCAGGCGCTCGTAATCGTCCGTCGCCGGCACGGCGGCGGCCGCCGCCTTGAGATTGGCCAGGCCGAAGAACGCGTCCACGCCGAAATGGATGCGGGCGACGTCGCCGATGCGGCGCTTGCCGTCCTCGGCGATGTCGACGATCTCGGTCGCCTGCGCGAGCGAGGGCAGGCTGGCGACGCGGGTGGCGAGCACCTCGGGCACGCCTTCCGCTGTGAGGACGGCGATGCGGGCGAGCCGGGCCTGTGCCGCCGCCTCCGGCAGCAATGCGTCGAGCTCGGCCGAGAGATCGGCAACGCCCTTGGCGTAGTGCGCGATGGTCTGCTCGATCGCGCCGGGCCTGGCTGCGCCGCGCCGCAGGAACCAGCCCATGCGGTCGACGACGAGTTCTTGCGCGGCGCCGTAGAGGCCGAGCTGCGTCCTGCCGGGAATCCTGGCATCGAGCGCGTCGATCTCGCCGTTGAGGCCGATCAGGTCGAAGGAATCGCGGGCGATCGCATAGGCGGCGGCGATGGCTGGCACCTCCGAGCGGGTCAGCGCGGCCAGCACCGGCACGAGGGCCGGGCCGCCGCGGTTGACGATCGCGTTGGCGAGCTGGGTGGCGACGATCTCGCGGCGCAGCCTGTGGCCGGCAATCGCGTCGGGATAGGCGTCGCGCAGCGCCCTCGGGAAGTAGCGGACGAGCTCGGTCGCGAGATAGGGATCGTCCGGCACGCTCGATTCGAGCAGCGCATCGTGAAGCGCCAGCTTGGCATAGGCCAGCAGGACCGACAGCTCCGGCCGCGTCAGGCCCTCGCCGCGCTTCTCCCGCTCGGCCAGCTGGGCATCGCTCGGCAGGAACTCGACCGAGCGGTCGAGCCGACCCTCCTGCTCCAGCGTCTGCATCAGGAAGCGCAGGCCCGGCGTCGCCGCGACGCCCTTGGCCTCGGTGAGCGAGAGGGCCAGGGTCTGCAGATAGTTGTTGCGCAGGACGAGCAGGCCGACCTCGTCGGTCATCGCCGCGAGCAGGGCGTTGCGCTTGTCTTCGGCGAGGCGCCCGTCCTTGACCGGCCCGGCCAGCGCGATCTTGATGTTGACCTCGACGTCGGAGGTGTTGACGCCGGCCGAGTTGTCGATGGCGTCGGTGTTGAGCTTGACGCCCTTGCGAGCGGCCTCGATGCGGCCCCGCTGGGTGACGCCGAGATTTGCACCCTCGCCGATGACCCTGGTCCGCAGATCGGCGCCGGTGATGCGGATCGCGTCGTTGGCACGGTCGCCGACCTGGGCATCGGTCTCGTCGGAGGCGCGGATATAGGTGCCGATGCCGCCGAACCAGAGCAGGTCGACGCGCGCCTTCAGGATCGCGGTCATCAGCTCCGGCGGCGAGACCTCCTTCTGGTCGAGGTCGAGCAGGGCGCGGACTTCCGGAGAGAGCGGGATGCTCTTGGCCTGGCGCGAGAAGACGCCGCCGCCCTTCGAGATCAGGCTCATGTCGTAGTCCTGCCAGGAGGAGCGCGGCAGCGCGAAGAGGCGCTGGCGCTCGGCCAGCGAGGTCACCGGGTCCGGATCGGGATCGAGGAAGATGTCGCGGTGGTCGAAGGCCGCGACAAGCCGGATCGCCGGCGAGAGCAGCATGCCGTTGCCGAAGACGTCGCCCGACATGTCGCCGACGCCGGCGACTGTGAAGGGCGTCGTCTGGATGTCGACGTCGACCTCGCGGAAATGGCGCTTCACCGCCTCCCAGGCGCCGCGGGCGGTGATGCCCATGCCCTTGTGGTCGTAGCCCTGCGAGCCACCCGAGGCGAAGGCGTCGCCGAGCCAGTGGTGCTTCTCCAGCGAGATCGCGTTGGCGGTGTCCGAGAAGGTCGCGGTGCCCTTGTCGGCGGCGACGACGAGATAGGGGTCGTCCCCGTCATGGCGCACGGTATCCGGCGGCGGCACGATGGTTTCGCCGTCGAGATTGTCGGTGAGCTCCAGCAGGTTGCGGATGAAGATGCGGTAGCTCTCGGTGCCCTCCGCAAGCCAGGCGGCGCGGTCGGAGGCCGGCGGCAATTGCTTCGGCACGAAGCCGCCCTTGGCGCCGACCGGCACGATGACCGCATTCTTGACCTGCTGAGCCTTGACCAGGCCGAGCACCTCGGTGCGGAAATCCTGCGGCCGGTCCGACCAGCGCAGGCCGCCGCGCGCCACCTTGCCGAAACGCAGATGGATACCCTCGACGCGCGGAGAATAGACGAAGATCTCGTAGAGCGGGCGGGGCAGCGGCAGGCCGTCGACCCGGGCGCAGTCGAACTTGAAGGTGATCGTCTCGCGCGGCAGGCCATCGGGGCCGAGCTGGAAGAAATTGGTGCGCAGCGCCGCGTCGACCAGGTTGACCAGGCGGCGCAGGATGCGGTCCTCGTCGAGGCTGGTGACGGCGTCGAGCGCGTCCTCGATCTCGCTGCGCTTCTGGGCCATGCGCTGCTCGCGCTCGTCGGCCTTGATGCGCGGATCGAACTTGGCGGCGAAATAGCCGACCAGACCGGCCGCGATGCCGGCATGGCGGGTCAGGGCATCGGCGATGTAGCCCTGTGCATAGGGCGCTCCGACCTGGCGCAGATAGCGGCCGAAGGCGCGCAGCAGCGCCGCCTCGCGCCAGCCGAGGCCGGCGGCGAGCACAAGCTGGTCGAAGCGGTCGGATTCGGCGAGGCCGCGGAACTGCGCCATCAGCGCCGCCTCGATCGTCGGATCGAGTTGCTCGATGTCGATCTCGCCGTCGTCGGCGCGCTCGAGCGTCATGTCGTGCAGCCAGGTGCGGGCGTTCTCGGGCGCGCCGCCCTGGCCCTGCGGCATCACGTTGAAGGTCCGCTCGTTGACGACGCGGAACCCCATGTTCTCGAGCAGGGGCACGCGGGCGGAAAGCGAGATCGCGCCGCCGCGCGAGAACACCTTCAGATTGGCGCGGGTCGCGGGGTCGCCCTCGCGGCGATACAGGTTGACGGCGCGGGGTCGCTCCTCCGAGAGCTGCTGAAGCATCTCGATGTCGATCAGTGCGTCGTCGGCCGAGAAACGCTCGCGATAGGCCGCACCGAAGGCGGCGGCATAGCGTTCGGCCAGGGCGCGGGCGGCAGGGCCGGACTTCTCGCGGTCGAGCGCATCCTTCAGCCCGTCGCTCCAGGTCCGGACGATCGCGCCGATGCCGGCCTCCAGCGTGGCGCGGTCGATGCGCGGGGTTTTGCCCTCGTCGCGTCCGATGATGTAGTGGGTCCGCGAGAGCGGCCCTTCCGGATAGGCCGGATAGGCGGCCGAGAGGCGGCCGTTGTAGATTCGGGCGAGGAATTCGCCAACCCGCTGGCGCACCGTGGTGTCGTAGCGATCCTTCGGGATGAAGACGAGGATCGAGACGAAGCGATCGAACTCGTCGACCCGGGCGAGCGCCCGGATCCGGGGCCGTTCGGTGAGCTGCAGGATGTCGAGGGCGAACTGCTCCAGCGTCGGGGCGTCGACCTGGAACAGCTCGTCGCGCGGATAGGCGTCGAGCACGTTCATCAGCGCGCGGCCGGAATAGCTCGCCGGGTCGAAGCCGATGTTCTTGGCGACGCGCGCCACCTTGAGGCGCAGATAGGGAATGACCCGGGCCGAGCCGGTATAGGCGTTGGAGGTCAGCAGGCCGAGGATGCGCAATTCGCCGTCGAGGCGCCCGTCCGGCGTGAACAGCTTGACCCCGACATAGTCGAGATGGACGTGCCGGTGGACGCGGCTCTTGACGTTGGCCTTGGTGATGATGAGCGCCAGCGGCCGCGCCAGGAAGGCGCGCACCTCCGGCGTGGTCGTCACCAGCTCGCGGCCGCGGCGCAGGACCTTGACCGCGGGATCGCGCAGGATGCCGAGGCCGGAGCCCTCGATCGGGTCGGCGGCGACGTCGCCGCCCGGGAAGCGGTAGGCGCGCACGCCGAGCAGGGTGAAGTTGTCGCCGGCGATCCATTCGAGGAATTGCAGCGCCTCGGCGATCTCGTCCTCCGGAAGCGGCGGCGGGTTGGCGCGGTAGGCCTGGATCACCTCCGTGATGCGTCCGCGCATCGCCGCCCAGTCGTCGACCGCCAGCCCGACATCGGTATAGACACGCTCCAGCGCGAGCTTGAGCCGCTCGCGCGCCTCTGCCGAGTCGATCCGGTCGAGATGGATATGGATCAGGCTCTCGCGGCGTGTCCCTTCCGGGGCGCGGCCGGTCGCCTCGCCGGCCAGCGAGACGAACTTGCCCTTGGCGTCGCGGGCGACGGCAAGGATCGGATGGGCCACGAGGCGCGGCTCGTAACCCTGCTCCTGCAGCTCGGCGAGAGTGGAATCGAGCAGGAACGGCTTGTTGTCGTTGACCACCTCGAGGATGGTGATCTGGTGATCGCGCCCATCCGTGCCGAACTCGTCGTCGCGGAACCGCAGATTGATGGTTTCGGGCTTGCGCGGCTCGGTGAGGTGCTCATAGGCGGCGGCGGCGGCGCGCGCGAGCAGTGCTGGCGGCAGCGCCTCGAGATCCTCGGCGACGGAGCGGCCGTAGAGCAGCCTGGGGAACTCGGCCGGCATCGCCGCCTTCAGGCCCGATGCGGCGGTCTCAATCGCGGCAACGGCCGTGGCCGTGGCATTCGTTACCCGCTTGCCCATGCTAACCCCCGTTGTTTTGCCGCAGCGATGACATAGGCTGCGCGGCCTTTCAACTTTGCCTTGCTCAACAAAGCGGCAAAAATGCCGCTCGCGATAGAGGACGGGACGCACCATGGCGACGAAGCATGACAAACCGAAGGTCGGCGAGGAGCCGGCACGGCAGGATGCGCCTCCGGCCGTGATGGCGCTCGATCTCAAGCCTGGAGCACTCTCTCCCGAGAACCGGGCCTATTTCGACAAATGCCAGGAGAAGCTCGGCTTCGTGCCCAATGTGCTCCTTTCCTACGCCCATGACGACGCCAAGCTCACGACCTTCGCCGCCTTCTACAACGATCTGATGCTGGCGCCCTCCGGCCTGTCCAAGCTGGAGCGCGAGATGATCGCGGTTGCGGTCTCCAGCGTGAACCGCTGCTATTACTGCCTGAGCGCTCATGGCGCGGCCGTGCGCCAGCTCTCCGGCGATCCCGTGCTGGGCGAGCTGATGGCGATGAACTATCGGGCGGCGAATCTGTCGGCACGGCACCGCGCCATGCTGGATTTCTCGGTGAAGCTGACCGAGACGCCGCATCTCATCGGCGACGACGACCGGGAAGGGCTGCGCAAGGCGGGGTTCGGCGAGCGCGACATCTGGGACATCGGCGCCGTCGCGTCCTTCTACAACATGTCGAACCGGATGGCCTCGGCCGTCGATATGCGGCCCAATGCCGAGTATCACGGCCAGGCGCGCTGACGACCCGGCCCAAAAAGAAAAACGGCCGGCGAAACGCCAGCCGCTAGTTGGCCTCGATTGAACGGCCCGGCCCCACCGAACTCCGGGGGGCTGGGGGGCTGACAAGCCGGCGTCCGAAGGGACCGGGCCATCGAGGCAACACCGGCAGTTGAGCCCCGCAGTTTGGCGGGTCCTTGACCTGTTGACGGCGAAATTGCGGCATTTCCCACGAAGCCGCGAGGAGCGGCCGCGGCTGCGTCCCTTGCCAGCGCAGGATCGCGGGCGCATCATCCGGCGATGTCTGATCCGGGGTTCACCGATCGAAGCGGGGAGGCGCCATGAGCGAAAGCGAAACGCCGCAATCGCAGGGTGCCGGCGCCGTCCTGGCCTTTCCGGCGCCGGTCCGCTCCAGCACCGTCACATTCGATCGGCGCGAGCTTTCCGAACTGCTCAACCTCTATGGCCGCATGGTCGCGGCGGGCGAGTGGCGCGACTACGCCATCGACTTCCTGAAGGACAAGGCGCAGTTCTCGGTCTTCCGCCGCTCCTCCGAGATGCCGCTCTACCGGATCGTCAAGGACCCTGCATTGGCACGGCGGCAGGGCGCCTATTCGGTCGTGGCCGCCACGGGGCTGATTTTGAAGCGCGGTTCGGAGCTCTCGCGGGTTCTCAAGGTGCTCGACAAGACGCTCAGCGTGGTGGGCTGACGGCTCCGCTCAGGCCGGTGGGGTGCGGTCGCCGTCCCCGAGCTCCTTCTGCATCAGCATCTGGTCGAGCCAGCGGCCGTGCTTGAAGCCGACCTTCTCGGCGATGCCGATCAATCGGAACCCGGCCTTCTCGTGCAGGCGGCGCGACCCGACCGAGGCGCCGGTGCCGTCGCCGATGACGGCGATCATCTGGCGAAAGCCCCGGTTCGTGCAGTCCGCCATCAGCGCCTCCAGGAGCCGGCCGCCCAGCCCGGTGCCCTGCGCAGCCGGGGCGACGTAGATCGAGTTCTCGACCGTGGCGCGATAGGCCGGGCGCGGACGATAGGCGCCGGCATAGGCATAGCCCAGGACAGTCCCCGCTCCCTCTGCAACGAGATAGGGATAGCCGCCCGTCAGGGTCGCTTCGAGGCGGCGCAGCATCTCGGCTTCGTCCGGCGGGGCGAGTTCCCAGGAGGCTGTGCCGTGCAGCACGGCGTGAGTGTAGATCGCGGCGATGGCGGGAATATCGGCGGGCGTGGCCGGGCGGATCGAGGGCGTCGTCATGCCTGCAGGTTGAGCAACGCCCGTGCCAAAAGAAAAGCCCCGGCCGCGGGGCCGGGGCTCGCTTTGGGCATGACGCCCGCTGGCTGGCGCGCTCAGCGGCGGTCGCCGAGCAGGGTGATCAGCATCTGGAACATGTTGATGAAGTTCAGGTAGAGCGACAGAGCGCCGTTCACCGAGAGCTTCGCAGCCGATTCCGGATCCAGGTTGGAGTAGAGATACATCTCCTTCAGGCGCTGGGTGTCCCAGGCGGTCAGGCCGGCGAAGATCAGCACGCCCAGCACCGAGATGCCGAAGGACAGCGCGCTCGAGGCCAGGAACAGGTTGACCAGCGAGGCGATGATCAGGCCGATCAGGCCCATGATCAGGAACGAGCCCATGCCGGAGAGCGACTTCTTCGTAGTGTAGCCGACGAGGCTCAGCGCGCCGAAGGCGGCCGCCGTGATGAAGAAGACGCGCGTGACCGAGGCGCCGGTGAAGACGACCAGGATCGACGACATCGAGACGCCCATCACCGCCGCGAAGGCGAAGAACATGGTGCGCGCCGAGGAGGCGCTCATGCTTTCCGCCTTGAACGAGAAGAGCATGATGAAGGCGAGCGGGGCCAGCATCACCACCCATTTCAGCGGGCTGAGATAGATCGCCTGGCCGAGCGCGGTCAGGCCCGTGATCTTGCCGTCGGGCGTGAAGCCGGCGATCGCCAGCATCGAGATGCCGAGCGCGGCCAGGCCGGTGATGCCGAGGCCGATCGCCATGTTGTTGTAGACGCCGAGCATGAACGAGCGCAGGCCCTGATCCATCTCGACGGCGCTGGTCTGCTGTGCGCGGCCGGCACCCCAGACTGGAGCATTGCGGTCGAAGTTGCTCATTAAGAGACTTTCCCCTGACGTTGTTTCGGACGACGACAGGCGCGCAGGCACCGGCCGTCCTCGCGCACGAAAGTCGCGATGACCGGAATATGAGGCGCTTTCCGGCTTCTTACAAGAGCCCGCCATGGTTAAGCCCTGTCGAGCGATAGAAGTTCGGTCGGCAGACTATGCAGAATTACAGGATTTTAATGTCTATCTTCCGCGGTCTGCAGATAGTCATCATAAATTCCTGAGATGAGAAGCCGGCGCTTTCGACAGTATTTTTATCGTCCCGGCGAGCCCAAACAGGATGGTGACCGCTATCGCAGCAGTCGCAGCCAGTAACGCGCCTGTCGGATCACTGACGAAATCGATGCGCATCACTTGCGTGACGACGCCCCATCCGGCGGCAGTACCCGCGACAACGCCAAACAGGGCGGCGACGAGGCCGATGGCGGCGTATTCAAGGGCGTACGACGAAAGTATGAAGCGGCGGGTCGCGCCGAGGGTTTTGAGGATCATCGCGTCATAGAGCCGCGCCCTCTGGCCCGCGGCCAGAGCGCCGCCCAGGACAAGCAGGCTTGCGGTGATGGCGAGGCCGGAGGCGCCGCGGATCGCGGTGGCGAGCTGCTCGACGATGGTGTTGACCGCCTCCAGCGCGTCCTTGACGCGGACGGCGGTGACCGCGGGGAATTCGGCCGCGAGCCGGCGCATCAGGACAGGGTCGCTGGCGCCGTCGCCGTTGGGCGCGGCGGTGATCGTGGCGAGATCGGTATGCGGCGCGCCCGCGAAGGTGTTGGGCGAGAACACCATGACGAAATTGATGCCGAAGGAGCGCCAGTCGATGGTGCGCAGATTGGCGACGCGGGCGGTGATGCTGCGGCCGAGCACGTTGACGGTCAGCCTGTCGCCGATCTTCAGGCCGATGCCGGCGGCGTTCTGGGCGTCGAAGGAGACGAGCGGCTCGCCCTTGTAGCCGGCCGGCCACCATTCGCCGGCCGCGAGCCGCGAACCCTCGGGGAGCGACGCGGCATAGGTGATGCCGCGGTCGCCGTCGAGCACCCAGGCGGATTGCTCGCTCGCCTTGATGTCCTCGGCGCGGGTGTCGTTCACCGCGAGGATGCGCCCGCGCATCATCGGCACGCGCTCGACGCCGGCGCCGGGGCGTTCCCTGGCGAGGAAGGCGTCGAACCGGGCGGAATCGCGGCTGGGGATGTCGAGGAAGAAGAAGCTCGGCGCCTTGGCCGGCAGCGCGCCGGTGAGCTGGCGCGTCAGGCTGACATCGATGAAGGACAGGGCCGAAAGCAATGCGACGCCGAGCCCGAGCGACAGCACCAGCGAGGGCGTCAATGCACCCGGGCGATGGCTGTTGGCGATCGCCATTCGCAGCGCGGGGCTGTGCGGGCGCGGCAGACGGCGGGCCAGCGCCATCAGCCCGGTCGAGACCCCGCGCAGCAGCAGGAAGACGCCGAACATCACGCCGATATAGATCAGCGCGATGCGCCGATCGTAGGCGAAGCCGAGCGCCACGCCGACAAGCCCGGCCAGCGCCAGCAGGCAGAGCACGAGGTAGACCGCGCGCGGGCGGCGGGGATCGGGCTCGACCTGGTCGCGGAACAGCGCCGAGACCGGCACGTCATGGGCGCGGCCGAGCGGGATGATGGCGAAGACCAGCGCCGTCAGCAGGCCGTAGAGCGCGGCGACGGCAAGCTCGCCCGGCGCCAGCGTTGGCTCGAAGGGCACCGGCAGGATGCTCTGCAGGACGGCGCCGAGCGCGAAGGGGGCGGCCGCGCCGAGGACAAGGCCGATCGCCGTACCGAGGCTGGCGACCAGCATCACCTCGGTCAGGTGGATCGCGACGACACGGCCGCCGGTGGCGCCGACCGCCTTCAGGGTGGCGAAGTCGAGCTTCTTGGCCTCGACGAAGCGGCGCACGGCATTGGCGACGCCGACGCCGCCGACCAAAAGGGCGGTGAGGCCGACCAGCGTCAGGAACTGGGTGAAGCGTTCGAGATTGCGCTGGAAGCTCGGCGCCGCATTGGCACGGGAGCGGATCTCCCAGCCCGCGTCGCGCTGCTGTGTCCCGGCCGCGGCGATCAGCCTCTCGAGATCGGCGTCGCTCGATGCGGCCGCGGGAAGCTGGAGGCGGTAGGTCCAGCGGATCAGGCTGCCGGGCTGGATCAGGCCGGTCGCGCGCAAGGCCTCTTGCGAGATCAGGAGCCGCGGGCCGAAGCCGACGCCCGCGGCGATCTTGTCGGGCTCGGAGACGAGATTGGCGCGAAGCTGGATTTTTGCGCCGCCGACGGTGACCGTGTCGCCGGGCTTGAGGTCGAGGCGGCCGAAGAGGATCGGATCGGCGACCGCGCCGTAAGTGCCATCGTGCTGCGCGAGCAAGCCGGCGACCGGCTGTTGCGGGTCGGTTTCGACCGCGCCGATGCTGGGATAGCCGGCATCGACCGCCTTGATCTCGACGAGCGCGGCGCCCTTCTCGCCGGCGCTGGCCATGGCGCGCAGGGTGGCGATGGTCGAGACCGTGCCGCGCGCGGTCAGAAAGGCGAGCTCCTGCGGCGTCGCCTCGCGCTGGATCAGGCTGAAGGAGGCGTCGCCGCCGAGAATGCGCCGGCCTTCCCGTGCCAGCCCCTCGGTGAGGCCGCGCGAGGCGGAGGCGACGGCGGCGATGGTCATGACGCCCAGCGCCAGACAGGCGATGAAGACGCCGAAGCCGCGCAGGCCGGCGCGCAGGTCGCGCAAAGCCAGCCTCAGGGCCAGACCGGGGCCGAAAGAGGGGCGGAGCGACGGGCCGTCGAGCGGCTTGACCGGAGCATGCATCGTCAGATCGCCGCCATGGCGTCTTCGGTCTCGATCACGCCGGAGCGCAAGCGCACGGTGCGGTCGCAGAGTTCGGCGAGCGCGAGGTCGTGGGTGACGAGCACGAGGGTCGCGCCGCGCTCGCGCTTCAGGGCGAAGATCAGGTCGACGATCGAGCGGCCCGTCGTCTCGTCGAGATTGCCGGTCGGCTCGTCGGCGACGAGGATCGCGGGGTCCGGCGCGACGGCGCGCGCGATGGCGACGCGCTGCTGCTCGCCGCCCGAAAGCTGGGCCGGGTAGTGGTCCATGCGATGGCCGAGCCCGACATTGCGCAGTTCCGCCTCGGCGCGGGCGAAGGCGTCCGGGTTGCCGGCGAGTTCCAGCGGCAGCGCCACGTTCTCGCGCGCCGTCATCGTGGGCACGAGGTGGAAGGACTGGAAGACGATGCCGATGCGCCGCCCGCGGAAGACGGCGAGCTCGTCCTCGTCTAGCTTGCCGAGATCCTGCCCCGCGACCCGCACAAGGCCGGAATCGGGGCGCTCCAACCCCGCCATCGTCATCAGCAGGGTCGACTTGCCGGAGCCGGAGGGGCCGACGAGGCCCGAGGCTTCGCCATCGGGCAGCGACACCGAGACACCTTTCAGGATATGGACGCGGGCCGGTCCACGCCCCAAACTCAAGTGTACATTCTGCAACTCGATCGCCGGGGCGGCCTTCTCGCTCATCACGCCATGATCCTGACTTCGCATTCCATCCCCGTCGCGGCCGGGACCTTGCGCCGATATGGGCTTGGTTCCGGACTTGTCCAATCGCTTGCGGCGATTTTTGCACTGATCGCGCTTGTCCTGACGGGGGCCGCTTCGATGGCTCAGGCCCAGACCGCTACCCCGCCGGCGCCGGCCGGAAAGAGTCTCAAGCTCGTGGCCTTCGGCGATTCGCTCTCCGCCGGTTACAACCTCCCGGGCAGCGCCGCCTTCCCCGCCGTTCTCGAGGACGCCTTGCGGCAGAAGGGGGTTCCTGTCGAAATCGTGAATGCCGGGGTCTCGGGCGACACCACGCAGGGCGGCCTCGAACGGCTCGACTGGTCGGTGCCGGACGGGACCGACGGCGTCATCCTCGAGCTCGGGGCGAACGACGCCTTGCGCGGCGTCGACCCCACCCAGACCCGGAAGGCGCTGGAAGCGATGATCGCGCGGCTCAAGGAGCGCGGGATCCCGGTGATGCTGGCCGGCATGCTCGCTCCGCGCAATCTCGGCACGGATTATGCGAAGCGCTTCGATGCGATCTATCCGGAGCTTGCCGAGATGCATGATCTGGTGCTTTACCCCTTCTTCCTGGAGGGGATCGCGGGTGACCGCGCGCTGAACCAGGCGGATGGGCTCCACCCCACGGCCGATGGCGTCAAGGTCATCGTCCGCAACATCCTGCCGACGGTCGAGCGCTTCATCGCGACGCTGCCCGCCAGATCCTGATCCGCCTCCGGCTACCCCGGGGACGAATCCCAGACCTTTCCTTTGCCGCCTGCCGGCACCGCCTCCGGAGTTGCTGTCCCATGGAATATCGCCGTCTCGGGCGCACCGATCTCAAGGTCTCGGTGATCTGCCTCGGAACCATGACCTGGGGCGAGCAGAACACGGAGGCCGAAGGCCACGCCCAGATGGACTACGCCGTCGAGCAGGGCGTGAATTTCTTCGACACGGCCGAGCTCTACGCGATTCCGCCGAAGCCGGAGACGCAAGGCTCGACCGAGCGGATCATCGGGAGCTGGTTCAAGGCGCGCAAGAACCGCGACAAGATCATCCTGGCCTCGAAGGTCTGCGGGCGCGGCGGCAATACCTGGTTCCGCGACGACCAGAGCCCGACCCGCCTCACCCGCAAGCAGATCATGGAGGCGGTCGACAAGAGCCTGCAGCGCCTGCAGACTGACTATATCGACCTCTACCAGATCCATTTCCCCGAGCGGCCGATGCCCTGGGGCTCGAACCCGACCCGCTTCTCGCACGCAGCCTATGAGAAGCCCGCCGACGAGACCTCGATCCCGGAACAGCTCGACGCCTTCGCCGAGGCGGTGAAGGCCGGCAAGATCCGCCATCTCGGTCTCTCCAACGAGAGCGCCTGGGGCACGATGCGCTTCGTCGGTGATTCGGAGATGCGCGGCACGCCGCGCGTCCAGTCGATCCAGAACGCGTATAATCTCCTGAACCGCACCTTCGAGACGGCGCTGGCCGAGGTCGCGATCCGCGAGGATGTCGGGCTCCTCGCCTATTCGCCGCTGGCGCAGGGCTACCTCACCGGCAAGTATCTCGACGGGGCCCGGCCGGCGGGCGCCCGCACGACGCTGTTCAACCGCGGCCAGCGCTACGAGGGTGCGGGCACCGAGGAGGCGATCAGGCGCTATATCGCGATTGCGCGCGAGGCCGGGCTCGACCCGGCGCAGATGGCGCTCGCCTTCGTCAATTCGCGCGATTTCGTCACGGCCAACATCATCGGCGCGACCTCGCTGGAGCAGCTCAGGACCGATATCGCCTCGATCGACGTCAAGCTGACGCCGGAGATCGAGGCGAAGATCGACGCGGTGCACCAGCTCGTCGGCAATCCCTGCCCCTGATCGCGGTGCCGGATGATCATGCCCGGCGTCGGCCGGGCATGAATGCGGGTGAAAACTGGTTCCCTTGAGCCGGCTTCGCGCCTACCGTCTCGCCAGAGTCACAATCGCTTGGCAGGAATCGATCATGCCGAGGCTGTTCATCGCTCTGGAAATCCCCGCCGATGTCGCAACCGAGCTGACGCTGCACCGCGGCGGCGTGTCGGGCGCCCGCTGGATCGACCCGCCCGACTATCACGTCACGCTGCGCTTCCTCGGCGACGTCGACCGGCGCATGGCCAACGATGTCGACCACATGCTGTCCGATCTCGGCGCCTATCCCTTCGAGGTGACGCTCGATGCGCTCGGCTCGTTCGGCGGCGACAAGCCGCGGGCCCTGTTCGCGCGGGTGGCGCCGTCCAAGGCCCTGACCGATCTGCAGACCGATATCGAACGGCAGATGCGCCGGATCGGACTGCCTGCGGAAGGGCGCAAATTCGTGCCGCATGTCACGCTGGCGCGGCTGCGCGACACGACTCCGGTCGAGCTGGCGCATTTCCTCAGCCTGCATCCGATCATCAGGCCGATTACCTTCACCGCGCGCCGGGTCGCCCTGATGTCGTCGCGCGATTCGATCGGCGGCGGTCCCTATGTCCTGGAGGCCGCCTATCCGCTCGGCCCGTCCTACCCGAATCGCCTGCCGAGGGAGGTTCAGCGGCGATGACGAGACCCAAGCGGCTGAGCCCCGAGGCCCAGGCGGAGGCGCTGGCAACCCTGACCGGCTGGAAGCTGGCGCAAGGACGCGAGGCGATCAGCAAGCGCTTCGTCTTCCGTGATTTCAGCGAGGCCTTCGGCTGGATGACGCGGGTGGCGCTGCTGGCCGAGGCGGCGAATCACCATCCGGAATGGTCGAACGTCTACCGGACGGTGGATGTGACGCTGGCGACCCACGACGCGGGCGGCCTGACCGAGCTAGACGTCAAGCTGGCGCGGGCGATCGACGCGCTCGGGAATTGAGCGGGTTCAGCCAGTCCACCCGCAAGCCTTGAGCGCCGCCAGCATGTGCGGCGGCGGCGGCGCCTCGACATGGATCGGCTCGCGCTTGCGATAGAGCGGCACCGTGATCGCACGAGCATGAAGCTGGAGCCCGGGGCCGCCCTCGCGCGGCGCGGCGCCGTAGATCTCGTCGCCGAGCATCGGCCAGCCGGAAGCCTGGCAGTGAACCCGCAATTGATGGGTGCGCCCGGTCAGCGGCTCCAGGGCGAGCCAGGCGAGCGGCCCCTCGGCCCCCTGCCCGCGACCCAGCACGCGGTAGCCTGTCTGCGAGGGCAGGCCGGCAGGGTCGACCTTCATCCACCAGCCGCGGTCCGGGGAGCGGCGCGCCAGCGGCAGATCGATCAGGCCTTCGTCGTCCGCGGGTGCGCCCTGCACGATCGCCCAGTAGGTCTTGCCGATGCGGCCATCGCGAAACATCTGGTTGAGCTCGGCCATGGCGCGAGGATGACGACCGAGCACGAGGCAGCCGGAGGTGTCCTTGTCGAGGCGATGCGCCAGTTCCGGCCGGCGCGGCAGGCCGAAACGCAGCGCATCGAGATGGTCGGTCAGGACAGGTACTTCGCGGCGCTTGGCCTGCGGGCCGCGATGGACCGGCAGGCCTGCAGGCTTGTCGATGACGAGCATCATGGCGTCGCGATAGAGCAGCGGCACCGGCAATGCGGGGTCGATCTGCGGTGGCGGCTGCGAATTTTCTGGTTGAACCGGCTGAGCCATGGCATTGCGCTAGCGAAGCCGGCCCGGCGGCGCAACCCGAGACAGCCGCCGAACCGAAGACAGGATGGCGATGAGCGAGACCGAACCGAAGAAACGCGGCTTCTTTTCGAGGCTGTTCGGACGTGACGAGGACGCGGCCAAGCCGGCACAGACCCCTGAGGCGGTTGTTGAACAGGCGCCGGAGCCTGTCGAAGAGCTGAAACCGGAAGGCGAGGAGGGCGTCGCTCCACCGGCTGCCAAGCCAGAAGCTTCCGTCGTCGAGACGCCGGCCTCGGAACCGCTTGCGCTACCCGCTTCAGTCGAAAGCGCCCCGCTACCTGTGGAGCCGGAACCGGAGTCCGAGGTTGCCGTCGCTCCGCAGGCCGAGTCTGCCGTCACTCCAGAACCTGCTCCCGCACCCGTGCTCCAGCCGAAGCGGAGCTGGTGGCGCCGGCTGACGGAGGGGCTGTCGCGCACCTCCTCGGCGCTGACGACGGGGATCACCGACCTCTTCACCAAGCGCAAGCTCGATGCCGGCACGCTGGAGGACCTCGAGGATATCCTGATCCAGGCTGATCTCGGCCTCGCCACCTCGGCGCGGATTGCCAGGGCGGTCGGCGAGGGCCGCTACGACAAGCAAATCGATCCATCGGAGGTGAAGGCGATCCTGGCGCGCGAGGTCGAGACGATCCTGACGCCCGTCGCCCATCCGCTGGCGATCGATGCCACGAAAAAGCCGTTCGTGGTGCTGATGGTCGGCGTCAATGGCTCCGGCAAGACCACGACGATCGGCAAGCTCGCGGCGAAGTTCCGCGCCGAGGGCAAGTCGGTGATGCTGGCGGCCGGCGATACCTTCCGTGCCGCGGCGATCGAGCAGTTGCGCGTCTGGGGCGAACGCACCGGGGCCGAAGTCGTCTTCGGTCAGCAGGGTGCGGATGCCGCAGGCCTCGCCTTCGAGGCCCTGCAGAAGGCCAGGACGAACAGTACCGACGTGCTGCTGGTCGACACGGCCGGGCGGCTGCAGAACAAGCAGGGGCTGATGGACGAGCTCGCCAAGGTCGTGCGCGTCATCCGCAAGCAGGATGACAGTGCTCCTCACGCGGCGCTGCTCGTGCTCGACGCTACCGTCGGCCAGAACGCGATCTCGCAGGTCGAGGCTTTTCGCGAGACGGCGGGTGTCACCGGGCTCGTCATGACCAAGCTCGACGGCACCGCGCGGGGCGGCATCCTGGTGGCTCTGGCGGCGCAGTTCGGCCTGCCGGTGCATTTCATCGGCGTCGGCGAGGGCGTCGAGGATCTGGAACCGTTCTCGGCGCGCGATTTCGCCCGCGCCGTGGCGGGATTGGGAGAAGCGGCGTGAGCGAAGGCGGAAGCGAGACGGCGCGGACGATTCCCGTCGAACCCAAGGGCAGGCCGGTTCATCCGCTGCTCAAGCTGGCGCTGGAATTCGGGCCGCTGGCGATTTTCTTCTTCGCCAATTCCTATGGCGACCGGCTGTTCCATGTCGCCGAGGACCGGCGCATCTTCGTGGCGACCGGGATCTTCATCGCCGCCTCGCTGCTGGCGCTGGCGCTGTCGCGGGTGCTGATGGGCTATCTGCCGCGCATGGCGATCGTGAACGCCATCGTCGTTACCGTCTTCGGCGGGCTGACCTTGGCGCTGGACGACGCCTTCTTCATCAAGGTCAAGCCGACGATCGTGAACGCGCTGTTCGGCTGCGTTCTGCTCGGCGGGCTCGTCTTCGGCCGCTCGCTTTTGTCGCTGGTGCTGGAGACCGTCCTCCAGCTCGACGCGGAGGGCTGGCGCAAGCTGACCTTCCGCTGGGGCCTGTTCTTCTTCGTGCTGGCGGCGCTGAACGAGGTGGTCTGGCGCACGCAGACCCAGGATTTCTGGGTCGCCTTCAAGGTCTGGGGCGTGATGCCGCTGACGATGCTGTTCGCGCTGGCGCAGACCCCGCTGATCCTGAAGCACGAGATCAAGCCGGCGAAGATCGAGGAATAGCTGCAACAAGTCCTCTCTTGCCATTTGGCAAGATCATCTCCATTTTACGCCAAATGGAGATGATTGCCATGAGCGCCCTGCTGCGCGTCGAGACCGCCCAGCGCGATTTCGTTCCCGACCCGATCAGTGACGAAGAGGCGGCCGCGATGTTCCGCGCCGCCGTCAACCTGTTCCGGCTCTGGCGCATCACCGACGAGGAGGCGGCGGTGCTGATCGACCTGCCGGCGCGAACCTATGCCCGCTGGAAGGCCGGCGGCGTGGGGCGGATCTCGCGCGACGGCAAGGCCCGGCTCTCGAACCTGATGGGCATCCACAAGGCGCTGCGCCTGATCTTCGCCGAGCCGCAGCGCGGCTATGACTGGATCAAGCGCCCCAACAGCGATTTCGGCGGGAAATCGGCGCTTGCCGTCATGCTCGGCGGCGAATTGACCGACCTGATGCGGGTGCGGCGGCTGCTCGATGCCGAGCGGGGCGCCTGGTGATCGACCCGGCAAGCCTGCCGGTCGCGGAGATCGAATGGCGCGGCGCGGTCCGGATCATCCGCAGCATCTTTCCGCCGATCGACCTATTCGAGGATATCGCCGATCCCGCCGACTGGCCGCTATTGATCGCGGCTGAACAGAAGACCAATCCGCGCCTGATGGAAACCATCGGCAATCTTGATCTCGTGCCGCCAGGGCGGCGGGTGTCGGGGCCCGGTGCGAGCTGGCTGATGGCGCCCTTCACCCATGTCAGCCGCGATCGGCCGAGCCGCTTCAGCGACGGCGGCTTCGGCGTGCTCTATGCGGGAAATCGCTTCGAGGTCGCTCTGCTGGAGACGGTGCACCATCACGGCCGCTTCATGGAAGCGACGGCGCAGCCGCCCGGCTGGACCTCGCAATTCCGCGAGATCGTGCTCGATATCGATGCCGGGCTGCACGATCTGCGCGGGCTGAGCGAGGCGGCGCCATTGCTCGACCCGGTCGACTATGCGCAGAGCCAGCAGCTTGGCGAGCGGCTCCACGATGTCGGCTCGGACGGCGTGATCTATCCGAGCGTGCGCTGCCCGGGCGGGGAATGCGCCGGGCTGTTCCATCCCGACCTCGCGAGCCATCCGGTGCAGGGCCGGCATCTCGACTATCACTGGAACGGCGAGCGGGTGGATCTCTACCGGGACCGCACCGCCGGCGAGGTCTACCGCATCGTCTGAAGCCTATTTCGGCGCCAGCCGGATCGCGCCGTCGAGGCGGATCGCGGTGCCGTTCAGCATGTCGTTCTCGATGATGCTGCGGGCGAGGGCGGCGTATTCCTCCGGCCGGCCGAGGCGCGAGGGGTGCGGCACCGAGACGGCGAGCGAGGCTTTCGCCTCCTCGGGCAGGCCGGCGAACATCGGCGTCTCGAACAGGCCGGGCATGATCGTGACGATGCGGATGCCGAGCTGGGCGAGGTCCCGCGCGATCGGCAGCGTCATGCCGGCGACGCCGGCCTTGGAGGCGGCATAGGCCGCCTGGCCGATCTGGCCGTCCTCCGCCGCGACCGAGGCCGTGCAGATGATGACGCCCCGGCCGCCATCGGCGGTGACCGGCTCGAGCCCGGCCAGCGCCGCGGCCGATTTCGCGATGATCCGGAAAGTACCGACCAGGTTGATAGCGATCGCCTTCTCGAAGGTCGCCGTGTCGTGGGCGATCAACTCGCCGGTGTCGCGCTTCTTCGAGACGATGCGGCGGCCGGGCGCGATACCGGCGCAGTTGATGATGATACGGGCAATGCCGTGGGCGGCGCGGGCCTTGGCCAGGGCTTCGTCGACGGAAGCCTCGCTGGTGACGTCGCAGGCGCAGAAGACGCCACCGATCTCGCTGGCGACAGCCTCGCCGCGCTCGGCGTTGAGATCGAGCAGCGCGACCTTGACGCCCTGGCCCGCCAGCATCCGGGCCGTCGCCTCGCCAAGGCCGGAAGCGCCGCCGGTGACGATGGCGGCGAAGGAAGAATCGAGTTTCATGGGCGCATTTCCCGTCAATCTTGTTCTGCCAGCCGGTTTAGAGGGCGTCTCGCGTCGTTCCAAGCGGGTTTTGCGACCGGCCTCTTGTGCAGGATTGCGGCGAGGCCATCTTTCGACATGGCGCGGCCATCCAGGTCGCGCGATCATCGGCGTCACCGGATGCCAGGGAGCAAGACAGGAATGAGCCAGGGGTTCAGCGCCCGCTTCAGCCGCGAGGAGATGGAGGCGATCCGCAAGAGCCTGCGCGACGAAACCAGGTTCGGGGCCGACTTCATGGTCCGGCTGAAGCGCGTCGCAAAGCGTATTCCCTTTGCCGAGGATCTGCTGGCGGCGTGGTTTTGCGCCCGCGATCCGGCGACGCCGCGGCGCGTCAGGCTGACGCTGCTCGCAGCGCTCGGCTATTTCGTGCTGCCGATGGACGCGATCCCCGACATCATGCCGCTGATCGGCTTCACTGACGATGCGGCGGTGATCGCCGCGGCGATTGCTGCGGTAGCCGGCTCGATCAAGCCCGAGCATCGCGAGCGGGCAAAGACGACGCTCGCCGGCCTGTGAGGCTCAGAAGGTCAGCACGACCTTGCCTTTGGCCTGGCGGTTGCCGATCAGTGCATAGGCTTCCGCCCAACGCTCGACGGGAATGGCGGCGTGGACATGGGCGCGGATATGCCCGCCGGCCGCCCAGCCCAGCAGGCGCTCCATGTTGCGGCGATGGGCGGCCGGCTCGCGGGCGACGAACTCGCCCCAGAACACGCCGCGCATGTCGCAGCCCTTCAGCAGCAGCAGGTTGAGCGGAATCTTCGGGATGGCGCCCCCGGCGAAGCCCACGACGAGATAGCGCCCCTCCCAGGCCATGGAGCGCAGCGCCGGCTCGGCCAGATCGCCGCCGACGGTATCGTAGAGCACATCGACGCCGCGGCCTTCCGTCACGCGTTTGAGGGCGGCGCGGATGTCGTGCGCTTGGTAGTCGATTTCCTCCTGAGCGCCGTGCTCGCGGGCCAGCGCGAGCTTGTCCGGCGACGAGGCACAGGCGACGACATGGGCGCCCAGCAGCGCGCCGATCTCGACCGCGGCGAGCCCGGCGCCGCCCGAGGCGCCGAGGATGGCCAGGGTTTCGCCCGCCTTCAGCCCGGCGCGCTGGATCAGCCCGTGCATGGCGGTGCCATAGGTGACGAAGAGACCGGCCGCCTGCGCGTCCGAGAGCTTTTCTGGCACGCGGACCAACGCTTCGGCGGGGACCGCGACCTTTTCCCGCGCCGCGCCGAAGCCGAGCCAGGCGGCGACGCGCTCGCCCAGCTGCCAGCCGCTGACGCCCTCTCCGATCGCCGCGATGGTGCCGGCGCATTCCGCCGAGGGCGAGAAGGGCAGGGCCGGCTTGGTCTGGTAGCGACCCTGGATGATGAGCGTGTCGAAGAAGTTCAGCGCCGCGGCGCTGACGGCGAGCACGACCTCGCCGGGGCCGGGCACGGGCTCCGGCAGGTCGCGGATGGCCAGTTCCTCGGCCGGGCCGTGATGTTCGCAGAGAAGGGCTCTCATCGCTTTTCCGTCGTCACTTGTCCGGGGCGGGATCGTGCCACGCCATGCCGCGCGGCGCGACGGCCCGGCGCACCGGGCTCATTCGCATTTTTGCCAGGATCGTGACACTCTATGCCGCCGCCCCGCGCGGTCCATTCCAAGAACTGGTGGTAAACGCGGTATTAAGATTTTTAGTGACTGATGGCGGTCCATGATCAACTCGTTCCTTCCTCTTCGCGTCGTCGCCGTTTCCCGCTTTGCCGTCGCGCTCGGCCTGAGCGCGGGCATGCTGGGCCTTGCGGCTCTGCCGGCGCAGGCCGCTCCCGCCAAGCCGAAGCCGGCTACCGCGGCCGCCGCCGCCGCGAGCAATTCCGGCCAGGGACAGGCAATGCTGCTGGAGACAGCGGGCAAGTGGCAGGCCTTTTCGTCGCAGCAGGGCCGCTCCAAGGTCTGCTACGCGCTGTCCAAGGCGGAGACCCGTTCCCCGGCCAACCTGAAGGATGTCGAGGGGCTGCTATTCGTCTCGAGCCGGCCGGGCGAAGGCGTCCGCAACGAGATCAGCTTCGTCATGAACTTCGACGTCAAGGAAGGCGTCGAGCATCAGGCGGTGATCGGGAACGAGCATTTCGCCCTGGTCGCCAAGGGCAAGAACATGTGGCTGAAGAATCCGGCCGAGGAGCCGCGCATGCTCGATTCGCTGCGGCGCGGTGCAGGGCTTGAGGTCAAGGCGACCTCCAAGCGCGGCAACCCGACCAGCGACAAGTATTCGCTGGCGGGGTTGACGCAGGCCGTGAAGCGGGCCGAGGACGCTTGCAAGTAAGGATGCCACGGGGGCGGGCGAACCGGCCCTCGTGCCCGGCGGGAGCGCCGGGATTTCCGGTTTGATCGCGATTGTGCTAGGAAACCGGCGAAAGCCGCCCTCCATGCCGGCGACGACAGAGCTCCGATGACCGAGACCGTTTCCGAAATGGCCGCCCCTGCGGCCGATGGCGTTTTGCGGCGCCCTTCCCTGGTCGGGCGCACGCGCGCCGGCCTGGGCGATGCGCTGGCCGAGATCGGCGTGCCCGAGAAGGAGCGGCGCATGCGCGTCGGCCAGCTCTGGAACTGGATCTATCACTACGGGGTGCGTGAATTCGACGCGATGACGACGATCGGCAAGGGCCTGCGGGCCCAGCTCGCCGAGCGTTTCTCGCTCGACCTGCCCGAGGTCACGGCCGAGCAGGTCTCGACGGACGGCACGCGCAAATGGCTGCTGCGCATGCCGTCGACCGGCCCGCATGACCGTGGCGCCGAGATCGAGTGCGTCTATATTCCCGAGGTCGACCGTGGCACGCTCTGCGTCTCCAGCCAGGTCGGCTGCACGCTGACCTGCACCTTCTGCCACACCGGCACGCAGCGCCTGGTGCGCAACCTCAAGACCGAGGAGATCGTCGCGCAATTGATGGTGGCGCGCGAGCGGCTCGGCGATTTTCCCAACCGCAAGGCGCCGGACGGCGCATTCGTGCCCAATGACGGCGGGCGATTCGTCTCGAACATCGTCTTCATGGGGATGGGCGAGCCGCTCTATAATTTCGACGGGGTGCGCGACGCCATCGACGTGATCTCGGACGACCAGGGGCTGTCACTCGGCCGCCGGCGCATCACCGTCTCGACCTCGGGCGTCGTGCCGCAGATCGGCCCGCTCGGCGAGGAGATGGGCACGATGCTGGCGATCTCGCTGCATGCGGTGCGCGACGACCTGCGCAACGAGCTGGTGCCGCTGAACAAGAAATACCCGATCAAGGACCTGCTCGAGGCGTGCCGGAATTATCCCGGCCTGTCGAACGCGAAGCGCATCACGTTCGAATACGTCATGCTCAAGGGCGTGAACGATTCCGATGCCGAGGCGCGCGAGCTCGTGCGCCTGCTCAAGGGCATCCCGGCCAAGATCAACCTGATCCCGTTCAACCCCTGGCCCGGCACCAGATACGAATGCTCGGACTGGGACCGGATCGAGCGCTTCTCCGAGATCGTCTTCCGGGCCGGCTATGCCTCGCCGGTGCGCACCCCGCGCGGGCGCGACATCCTCGCCGCCTGCGGCCAGCTCAAGAGCGAGACCGAGAAGCTGTCCGCCCGGGCCCGGCTGATGCTGGAGCAGGACGAGGCCGGGGCCACCCCGGCCGTCGCGGCGGAGTAGCCTCGCTTGGCGCTGCGCTGGCTGCTGCTCATCCCCTTCGCCTGCCTCGTCGCGATGGGGTCGGGGCTGTTCTTCCTGACGGCTGCCAGCATCGCCTCGCCGGCGGTCGCACTGCTGATCGGCGGCGGCATCGAGCGGCTGCTCGACATCGTCTTCGGCCTGGCCGAAAGCGGTGTCGACCCGACGCCGGCGGCACAGGCCGCCCTCGCGCTGATCGCGCGGCTGGGCCTGTCGATCATCGTCGTGCCGGTGGTGCTGGTCGCGATCGGCTCGGAACTGTTCCGGCTGCGCGGGCTTTTGGTCCAGAGCGGTCTCACCGGCCTGCTCGCAGCCCTGCTGCCGCTCGCCATGCTGAGGCTGGCGCGCGCGCCGAGCCCGGCGGAGCTGCAGATCATCTCGGGGCTCTTCCTCGTCGGGGCAGCGACCGGCTTCGTTTACTGGCTGATCGCCGGGCGCGAGGCCGGCGGCGACCGGCCGGCCCGGTCCTGAAGCTCAGTCCCCGATCGCCACGCCCTCCCGCCGTCCGTCCGCGCCACCGAGGAAGCCTTCCGGCGTCTTGACGATCACCTGGGTGCCCGAGGTCATCTCCATGAGCTGGACCTTGTGGCCCCTGGCTTCCAGCGCGGCCTTCCAACCCTCCGCCTCGGTGCCCGCCTCAAGCTCGGTCGGGCCGTTGCGGCTGCCGAAATTGCCAAAATCGGCCGCTTGCTGCGGATCCATGCGCCAGTCGAGCAGGGCGACCAGCGTCTTGGCGACAAATTCGATGATCTGGCTGCCGCCGGGCGAGCCCGCGACGGCATAGAGCCGGCCGAAGGCGTCGAAGACGAGCGTCGGCGCCATCGAGGAGCGCGGGCGCTTGCCGGGCTCGACCCGGTTGGCGACCGGTTTGCCGTCCTCCTCCGGCGCGAAGTTGAAATCGGTCAGCTCGTTGTTGAGCAGGAAGCCGCCCTTGGTCATCAGATGGGAGCCGAAGCCGCCCTCGATCGTCGTGGTCATCGCGACGGCGTTGCCCGCGGCATCCACCACCGAGATATGACTGGTGCCGTGCTCGACACCCTCCGAAGGGGCGAGCAGCCCGGCGCGGCGATGGGGCGGCTCGCCCGCCCGGGCCTTGCCCATGGAGCGGTCCGGAGCGATCAGCGACGCGCGCGAGCGGATATAGTCCCGGTCGATCAGGCCGCGCACCGGCACGGCCAGGAAGGCGGGATCGGCCAGGTAGAGGTTGCGGTCGGCGAAAGCGAGCCGGCCGGCCTCGCTGAGCCAGTGGGCGGCTTCCGGTCCGGGGCCCATTCGCCTGAGATCGACGCCTTCCACCGTGCCCAGAATCTGCTGGATGGCGACGGCGCCGGAACTCGGCGGGCCCATGCCGCAGAGCCGCCAGACCCGGTAGGCGCCGCAAACGGGCTCGCGCTCCTCGACCGTGTAGGCGGCGAGATCGGCCAGCGTCATGTCGCCGGGATTGGTCGGATGTTCCGCCACGGTCGCGACGATGTCCTCGGCGATCGGACCCTTGTAGAGCGCCTCCGCGCCCTGCGTCGCAATGGCGCGAAGCGTCGCGGCGAAGGCGGGATTCTTCAGGACGGTCCCGACCGCCTTGGCCCGCCCGTCCGGTTCGTAGAAATAGGCGGCGGCGCGCGGATTCTTCGGCAGGTCCTTGTCCCCGGCCAGGAGCCCGTTGAGGCGTGGCGAGACCGCGAAGCCGTCTTCGGCCAGCTTGAGCGCCGGGGCAACGAGGTCCGTCCAGGGCAGCTTGCCCCAGCGGCGATGCGCTTCCTCCAGCAGTTTCAGCGTGCCGGGCACGCCGACCGAGCGGCCGCCGATCACCGCCTCGCGGAACGGCATCGGCTTGCCGTCCTTCAGGAAACGGTCGGGCCGTGCCGCGGCGGGCGCGGTTTCGCGCCCATCCAGTGTCGAGACCTTGCGGTTGGCTTCGTCCCAATGGACCAGGAAGGCGCCGCCACCGATGCCGGAGCTCTGCGGCTCGACCAGATTGAGCACCAACTGGATGGCGATCGCGGCGTCCGCGGCACTGCCGCCGGCACGCAGGATATCGCGCCCGGCCGCGGCGGCGAGCGGGTTTGCCGCCGCGGCCATGAAGCGGCGCGCCGTGGTCTCGACCTTGGCCGTGCGGCCGCTGCCGGCTTCCGGCGCCGGCGCGAGAGGCTGGGCGGCCGCGAATGGCGCGGCGAGCAGGGCGGCTGACAGGGCAATCGACGGGATCAAGCGCATGATGGCCTCCGGCTGTTCGGCGTCACGATAGGCTATTCGTCGCGGCCTGACAGCTTGGTGCGGCGCGGCGCGACGGGTAAGGTTCCGAATCGACAGCAACGCATCGATGCCAAAAGGGGTTTTCGGCATGACGTTCTCCGCCCAGCTACGCCGCCCGCTGGCCTGGCTCGCGCTCGGCCTCATCGGCATTGCCCTCGCCGGCTGCGGCTACAACAACGTGCCGACGCTCGAGGAGAAGGCCAAGGCGGCCTGGTCCGAGGTGCAGAACCAGTACCAGCGCCGTGCCGACCTGATTCCCAACCTCGTCGAGACGGTGAAGGGCTATGCGGCGCAGGAAAAGGACGTGCTGACGGCGGTGATCGAGGCCCGCGCCAAGGCGACGCAGGTCAAGGTCGATGCCTCGACGATCAGCGACCCGGCCAAGTTCAAGGAATACCAGGACGCGCAGAACCAGCTCACCGGCGCGCTCGGGCGGCTGCTCGTCACCGTTGAGCGCTACCCCGACCTGAAGTCGAACCAGAACTTCCTGGCGCTGCAGTCGCAGCTCGAAGGAACGGAGAACCGGGTCGCGGTCGCACGGCGCGACTACATCCAGGCCGTCCAGGCCTACAATACGGAAATCCGGACCTTCCCGGGCGTGATCTGGGCCAAGCTGTTCTGGGGCGCCAAGCCGATGGAGACCTTCACCGCCACGGCCGGGGCCGACAAGGCGCCTAGCGTGAAGTTCTGAACCCGTGACGACCTTGCCGGGAGAGGCGTGGAGCAGCTCTCTTCCGCGGCGCGGGAGAGAGCCCGCCTGGGGCGCATTCCTGCTGATCCTGCTGCTTGCCTCGTTGTCCTGGCTGGCGCCGGCGCTCGCGGCCGAGCCGAGCTATCCCGTGCTCTCCGGCCGCGTTGTCGACGACGCCAACATCATCGCGCCGGAGGCGCGCCAGCGCATCGCGGACAAGATCAAGGCGCATGAGGACAAGACCTCCGACCAGATCGTCGTCGCGACCGTGCCGTCACTGCAGGGGCTGAGCATCGAGGATTTCGCCAACGGCCTGTTCCGGCACTGGCAGCTCGGCCAGAAGGCGAAGAACAACGGCGTGCTGCTGATCGTGGCGCCGCAGGAGCGCAAGGTCCGCATCGAGGTCGGTTACGGCCTCGAAGGTGCACTGACCGACGCGCTCTCCAAGGTCATCATCACCACGGCGATCGCGCCCAAGTTCAAGGCGGGGGATTTCGCCGGCGGTATCGAGGCCGGAGTCGATGCGATCGTCACGATCCTGGCGGGCGACGCCGAGGAATGGCAACGCCGCGCCGAGGTCCGCTCCGACGAGAGTTCGCCCGCCCAGGCGACCAACCCGCCGAGGACATCGCGGTCGTCATCGCGATGGTGCTGATCTTCCTGTTCATCGTCGCCTTCCTGCGCGGCCTGAGCCAGCAGGGCAGCGGCGTGCGCCGGCATCGGACGCGCGACGGCCGCTGGATCGTCCTGCCGCCGAGCACGTCGAGCTGGGGTTCCGGCTCCGGCTGGAGCGGCGGCGGAGGCGGTTGGAGCTCGGGAGGGGGCGGCTTTTCGGGCGGAGGCGGCTCGTCGGGCGGCGGCGGGGCTTCGGGAGACTGGTGATGGATGCCACGGACAGGGATGCGATCGCCGAGGCGGTGCGCCGGGCCGAGCTGAGAACGGCCGGCGAGATCGTCGTGGTGATCGACCGGGCAGCGTCGAGCTATCGCAACGTGCCGGTGGTGATGGCGCTGGCGCTCGCGCTGCTGGTGCCCTGGCCGTTCATCTCGCTGACGGCGATGAGCACGCAGCGCATCTTCATGATCCAGCTGTTCTGCGCGGTGCTCCTGCTCGGCACGCTGCTCTGGTACGGGCGCGGGGGGCGTTTCGTTCCGGGCTTCGTCAAGCGGCGCCGGGCTCACGATACCGCGCTGCGCGAATTCACGGCGCGCGGGCTGACGCGAACGAAAGGGCGGACCGGCGTCCTGCTCTATGTCGCCCTGCAGGAACGCTATGCCGAGATCCTCGCCGATACCGGCATCGACGACCTCGTCGAGCAGAAGACCTGGAACGGCGTCATCGAGGCGCTGCTGGTCGCGGCGCGCGAGGACAGGCTGACGGAGGGGTTGATCGCGGCCGTCGATGCGGTCGGCGCCGTGCTGGCGCAGCATGTCCCGCCCCGGCCGGGCGACGTCGACGAACTCTCGAACAAGGTGATCCTGCTCTGAAGCGCCGCTCCCGGAGCGGGCCGGCCCCGGAACGTCAGCGGGCGGGCTTGCTGCGGGCCGCGCCGAGGATCGGCCCCGGCATCATGCCGTATTTCCCGGGCTGTTCGGTCTGGACGATGACGACGTAGCCGTCCGCTTCCGGCGCCTGGGTGGCGCTCAAGGGAGCGGTGATCGTGGCCTCCCTGCCGTTCCATTCGCCGACGCGGACCATGCCGCGGACGACATTGGCGTAGGACAGGGTCTTGCCCTGGTTCTCACCGCGGGTGACGGGCACAGAGGCCAGATGCGTCGTCGGCAGCACCCAGACGCCGGCCGCGCCCTCCGCCGCGGCCCCGGCGGGGGCGAGCTTGATCTCCAGATTGCCGTCCGCCTCCCGCAGGGCGACCCGCACGGGGAAGCCGGACGGTGCGAGCTGCTGGATCGTCTTCTCGATCTCGTCCTTGTCGGAGCCGACGAGATGCCCGGTACCGTTGACGACGACCTGCGGCGTGTAGACCTGTCCGTCGCCGCGGGCCTTGGCGTAGAACTTCTGCCGCTTGGCGAAGGAATCCTTGCCGAGCGTATCCTTCCAGCCGAGATAGTCCCAGTAGGTCACCGGCAGCGTCAGGGCGATCAGGTCGGGGTCCTTGGACAGCTCGATCACCAGCGCGTCGGCGGGCGGGCAGGAGGAGCAGCCCTGGCTGGTGAAGAGCTCGAGCAGCGCCTTGGGCTGCCTGGCGGGCGCCTGCGCCCGGCCGTTCGCAACCCCCAGGGCGAGGGCGGCGAGCGTCACAGCGAGGAGGCGTTTGCCGGGGGACATCAGCGGACTCTGCAGAGAAGGTCTTGTGGCGAGGTTACCAAAGCTCCCATTCGCCCGATTTGGAAATCACGTTGCCTTGAAAACAGGCGTCGTCGCGCGGCCGTGATCGAATTCCGCCAGCGCGGCGGCCGAGATCATGTTCGGCCGCCAGCGCCGGTGCATCCAGAGCCACTGCTCGGGATATTCCCGCACCCAGCCCTCGACGACGGCCGTCATCATCGCCATCGCGCCCTGGACGTCGATCTCGCCATCGGCATCGCGCGGCAGGTCGAGCGGCGGGGTCAGTTCCAGCCGGAAGCGATGGTTCGGCAGGCGAATGACGCGCACGCCATGGACGGGGCACTCGAAACGGCGCGCGAACTTGGCCATGATCGGGTTGGTCAGCGCCGGGCGGCCGAAGAACGGCACCACCACGCCGCGGGTGAAATGCTGGTCGATCAGCATGCCGAGATGGCCACCCTTCTCCAGCACGCCCTGCATGGCGAAGGCCGCGCCCTGCTTGGCGGCGGCGAGCCCGCCCATCGCGCCAGAGCGGATCTCATGCACGACGGCCGCGATGGCCGGGTCGTTGGGCGCGCGGAAGACCGCGGTGGTCTCGAGGTCATAGGTCTGCGCGCAGATCGCCGGCAGTTCCCAGTTGGCGAGATGGGTCGAGAAGATCAGGCCGGGCTTTCCGTCGTCCTTGAGCGCGATGAAATGCTCGATGCCCTGGACCTCGACGCGCGAGGGCTTGTCGGGGTTGTGATAGTCGTAGTCGAAGAGCGCCTTGAGGTTGGCGTACTCGCCAGCGACGCGGCCGAGATTCTCCCAGGCGCCGCGCGCGATGCGCCTGACCTCCGCCTCGTCCTTTTCGGGAAAGGCCGCGCGGATGTTGGCGAGCGCGACGCGGTTGACCGGGATCAGCGGGCTTGCCGTCCGCAGGAGCCAGCCGCCGAGATCGCTGGCGCGCTCGGGTCCGAGCAGGCGCAGGAAGCCGAACAGGGCGCGGATCACGCCGATCATCACCGCCGCGCCGACGCGCGCGGCGACAGCCTTCAATCGTCTCAAGGTCGGTCCAGCCTCACTCTGCCCGTCCGAGAGCGAGACCGGGCTTGAAAGCGGCGATCTGGGGCAGGAAGCCGCCTGCGTCAAGTCCAATCGGGCCGGCCGGCAGCCTCAGAAGGTCACGACGACCTTGCCGAAGACATGGCGGCCCTCGATCCGGGCGAGGCCCTTCTCGAACTCCGCGAGCGGGAAGACCGAGTCGATCACCGGCTTCATGCCGGCGGCCATCTTCTCCAGCGATTGCGCGATATTCTCGATGCGGCAGCCGAAGGAGCCGGTGATGCGGTATTGCTGCTGGAAGAGCTGCATCAGGTTGATCGTGGCGGAGGGGCCGGAGGTCGCGCCGCAGGTGACGAGCCGGCCGCCGCGCTTCAGGCAGAGCAGCGAGCCGTTCCAGGTGTCGGCGCCGACATGCTCGAACACGACATCGACACCCTTGCGCCCGGTGAGCTTGCGCACGACGCCCTCGAAGCGGTCCTCGCGGTAGTTGATGACATGGTCGGCGCCGAGCGCCTTGGCCTTGGCGCCCTTCTCGTCGTCGCCGACGGTGGTGTAGACCGTGCAGCCGATCGCCTTGGCCATCAGGATCGCGGCGGTGCCGATGCCCGAGCCGCCGGCATGGACGAGGACGGATTCGCCGGGTTCCAGCCTGGCATTGTCGAACAGCATATGCTGGACCGTGCCGAAGCCGATCGGCGCGCAGGCGGCGTCCTCGAAGGAGACGCCCTGCGGTGCCTTGATGGTCAGACGGGCCGGGCGGTTCAGCAATTCACGGGCAAAACCGTCGATATGGAAGCCCATGATGCCGGCGACGTTCTCGCAGAGATTGTCGCGGCCCTCGCGGCAGGCCTTGCACTGGCCGCAGGTGTCGGCGCCATAGGCCGTGACGACGTCGCCGGGTGCGAAACCGGTCACGCCCTCGCCGACGCAGACGATCTCGCCGGAAGCCTCGACGCCGGCCGCCTGCGGCATCTTGCGCTTGGCGAAGGCCATGCCGCGGAAACCCCAGAGGTCGAGATAGTTCAGCGCGACCGCCTTGATGCGGATCTGCACCTCGCCGGGCGCAGGCGGCGGCGGCGGCTCGATCTCTTCCAGGCGCAGGTCGCGGTCGCCGTGGAGCTGGAGGGAACGCATCGGTTTTCGACCTTTCAGAACAATCGTGTCAGCGGTGCACGCCGAGCTGGGCGGTCAGGCCGCCGTCGACCGGCAGCACGGTGCCGCTGATATACGCAGCGGGCTCGCTCATCAGGAAGGCGGCGACGCCGGCGACCTCCTCGGGCCTGGCGAAACGGCCGGCCGGGATCTGCGCCTGCATCTTGTCGCGATAGGCGGCGTAGGGTGCCATCATGTCGGTGTCGACGAAGCCCGGTGCGATCACGTTGACGGTCACGCCGCGCTTGCCGGTCTCGACGGCGAGCGTCTTGGCATAGGAGATCAGCGCGCCCTTGGAGGCGGCGTAGGCGGCGTTGCCGGCGTTGCCGCGCAGGGCCGCGACCGAGCCGATGGCGACGATACGGCCGGCCCGGGCGCGGATCATGTTGCGCATCAGGCTCTTGGCCAGCCGGGTGAAGGCCCAGAAATTGACCTGCATCGCCGCTTCGGCCCTGTTCTGGTCCATCATCGCCGCGAGCACGTCATAGGGCTGGCCGGCATTGTGGACGAGACCGAAATAGCTGTCGCCCTCGCATGCCTCGCAGAAACTTGCGAGCGCGCCCTTGTCGGAGAGGTCGAGCGGCAGCGCCGTCACCGCTTGGCCGGGATGGCTCGCGGCGATCTCATCCGCCAGCGCCTTCGCCTGCTCGGCGGAGGAGCGGTAGGTGAAATCGACATCATGGCCGGCCGCGACGAGCGCGCGCACGATCGCGGCGCCGACGCCCTTGGCGCCGCCCGTCACGAGAATCCTGGTCATGCAGCCTCCGGGGGCGCCGTCAGCACGAGGCAGGTGTTCTGGCCGCCGAAGCCGAAGGAATTGGAGATCACCGTCCTGACCTTCGCCTTGCGGGCCGTGTTCGGCACGACGTCGAGGGCGATGGCCGGATCGGGGTTCGCGTAATTGATGGTCGGCGGGATCGTGCCGTTGGCGATGGTCATGAAGGAGATCACCGCCTCGACCGCGCCGGCCGCCGTCAGCGTATGGCCGATCATCGACTTGTTCGAGGAGATCGGCAGGCTCGCCATGCGCTCGCCGAAGACGGCGGCGCAGCTCATCGCCTCCATCTTGTCGTTCTCGGGCGTCGAGGTGCCGTGGGCGTTGATGTAGTCGACATCGTCGGGCGTCAGCCCGGCATCGGCCAGCGCGTCCTGCATGGCGAGGATCGCGGGCTTGCCGTCCGGGCTCGAGCGGGTGCGGTGGAAGCCGTCGCCGCGCTCGCCGCAGCCGGCGACGATGCCGAGGATGGTCGCGCCGCGCGCCAGCGCATGGTCGTAGTCCTCCAGCACGAGCGCGCCGGCGCCCTCGCCCATGACAAAGCCGTCGCGATTCTTCGAGAACGGCTTGGCCGCGCCTTCCGGCGGGTCGTTCTGGGTCGACAGCGCCGAGAGCAGCGAGAAGCGGATCAGCGCCTCGGCATGGATCGAGCCGTCGGTGCCGATGCACAAGGCCGCCTGGGTCTCGCCCCGCCTGATTGCCTCGACGCCCATCTGGATCGCGGTCGCGCCGGAGGAGCAGGCGGTCGAGAGCGAGATCGGCGAGCCCCTGGTGCCGAAGCGGTCGGCGATATGGTCGGCGACGCCGCCGAAGACGAACAGCTCGTGCATCGCCCGGTATTTGCCGGTCGCGGCCGCGCGCAGCAGGCCGTCATAGTCGACCTCGCCTTCGATGGCCTGGGCCATCTCCTGCTTCTGCGGCCATTCCATCTCGACCGGCGGAACCGCCATGAACAGCTCGCCCGGGAAATCGCCGGGCGCGCCGAGCCCGCTCTGTGCGACGGCCTCCTCGGCGGCCAGCGTCGCCAGCTTTTCCGAAAGCTGCGGGGCGGTGAAGGGCTCGTCGAACAGGAAATCGACCGTGCCGCCGATCGTCGTGCGCAGGCCCTCGGTCGGGAAGCGATCAATGCGGTGGATTCCGGATTTGCCTGCGGTCAGGGCCCGCCAGTTCGTCTCCTTGCCCTGCCCGAGCGAGGTGACGACCCCGAGCCCGGTGACGGCGACGATGGGGCGGCCCTTGGCATCGCGATGCGCGGTCATGGCTTCAACCTCTCACGCTTTGACGAGATGGGCGGCGCCTTCGCCGCGCCAGTGCCCGGCGCCGGTAACGATGGCTTCCTTCGCCTGCCCGGCCGACAGGGCGATTGCCGCGAGCGCGACCGAGACGGGGAAAGCCGCTTCGACGCCGTGGCCGACGAGATCACCCGCCGCGAGCCGCTTCGCCGATGGCGCGGCCTTCGCCAGCGCACCGGCCTCTTCGGCCGTGATGCCGGCGCAGCCGGTGGCTGCGGAGATGGCGAGCGCATCGGCGCCGAGCGGGCCGAAGCCGCTGACGAGCCCGGTCAGGGCCGACTCGACCGTGCCGGGTGCGCGGCGGCTGCGGGTGGCGCCGGTCTGGCTGAGCCTGGCATGGACCTTCGCACCGCGCGCGGCGGCGCGCTCCGCCGATTCCAACACGAGAAAGGCGCCGGCGCTGCCGGTGATCAGGCCGGGGGCGTCCTCGCGCGCGAAGACGGGCGCGAAGCGGTCGCGGCGCAGATAACCGCCGAGCTCGAAGAGCAGCAGCATGTCGCGCCGCTCGGCGTTGTAGGCGCCGCCGACGAGCATCAGGTCGGACTGGCCGGAGGCAATGCGGGCATGGGCCGTGCGGATCGCGTCGACGCCGGCCTGCTCCTCGCCCATGAAGGTGCGCGACGGGCCGGTGACGCCATGGACGATGGCGATGTTGCCGGCGAGCAGGTTGGAGAGCTGGGCCAGGAACAGCGTGGGCCGCAGATCGCCCATCAGATGCTCGTTGAGATAGGTGCCGGGCTCGTTGGCGCCGCGCAGGCCACTGAGGATCGCGGCATCGACGGCATGATCGCGTTCGCCGCCGCCTGCCGCCACGATGACCTGCAGCGCGCTCTTGGCCTCGGCATCCTGCTTGATCCCGGCGGAATCGAGGGCGAGGCCGGCGGCGTAGACGCCGAGGCGCTGCCACGGCTCCATCTGGCGCTGATCGGACTTCTTAGGGATCTGCCGGTCGAGCTCCAGCGGGGCAAGCGGATGGAGCGGGTAGGGCTTGAAGCTCTCGCTGTCGACGACCGGAGGGCCGCCGGCGGCCAGCGCCGCGGCATGGGCCTCGACGCCTTCGCCGAGACTGGAGGCGATGCCGATGCCGGTGATGACCACGTCACGACGGGTTGTCGTCATATCGCTCATCGGGCAGGCTCCGGCTTCAGGCCGATCGCTTCGATGCGACTCAGCATGAGCGCGCGCATATCGGCGGGGAAGGGCATCAGACGGAAGCGCAGCTCCGCGTCGCAGATCGGCTTGCCGTTGCTGGTCAGCTTCGCCTTGGTCGCGGCATAGCCCGAGCCCTCGATCACCAGCTCGGCACTGGCCTCCAGCTCGGTCCGCGGTTCCACGAAGGTGCGGAAGCGCGCCTTGTCGACGGTCATCAGGAAGGGCATCTGGGAAAGCCCGTTGAGCCCGAGCAGCAGATAGCCGGACGCCTGAGCCATGGTTTCGGTCAGCAGCACGCCGGGGACGAGCGGATGACCGGGGAAATGGCCTTCGAAGACCGGGCTTTCGCTCGGCACGGTGGAGCGCGTGACGATGCGCTTCTGCAACGGGTCGAAGGTCACGACCCGGTCGATCATGTCGAAATATTCGAGGCGCATGCGACCCTGACCCAGATGGACGTCGGAACGACATGAAGCCGCGATGCGGATCGGGTGATCCGCATCGCGGGCTCAATGCTCTATCGGGAGCAACACGCCGGCTCAAGTCCGGCGAAAGAAAGGCGCTTACGCCTTCTTGGCGGCGACCAGATCGTCGATGCGCTTGCAGAGGTTCTCGAGCACGAAATACTGCTCGGCCGGGGCCTTGCCCTCGTTGACCTCCTGCGTCCACTGTTCGAGCGGCAGCTTGATGCCGAAGGCCTTGTCGATCGCGAAGGCGATGTCGAGGAAGGCGAGCGAGTCGATGCCGAGATCGTCGATGGCGTGGCTCTGCGGCGTGATCTTCTCACGTGGAATATCGCAGGTTTCGGAAATGATGCCGGCGACCGTCTCGAACGTGGCGGACATGCTGCGGGTGCTCCCGTCTCTTGTCGATGATGGCGGACGACATCCGAGCGCGGGATACCGCCTGCGCCTGCCCCAAGTCGCCACCGAGGATGACTGAACCGCCCCCTTACACTGCAGCGGGCGCGAGGACAACCGGGGCCGGCCTCGAATGCATCATGGCCGGCTTGCGCCGGCCATGACATGGTTTCCGTCCCGTGGGCGGGCAGCTTACGCGGCGAGCCCGCGCAGGACGTATTGCAGGATGCCGGCGTTCTTGAAGTAGTCGATCTCGTCCAGCGTATCGATGCGGCAGAGGATCGGCACCTTCTTCACTGTGCCGTCGGCATAGGTGATCTCGGCTTCCATCATCTGGCGCGGCTTGACGTTCGCCAGCCCGTGAATGGTGACCATCTCGTCGCCCTTCAGGTTGAGCGAGGCCCAGCTCGTGCCTTCCTGCAGGGTGAAGGGCACGACGCCCATGCCGACCAGGTTCGAGCGGTGGATGCGCTCGAAGCTCTGGGCGATCACCGCCTTGACGCCGAGAAGGTTGGTGCCCTTCGCCGCCCAGTCGCGCGAGGAGCCGTTGCCGTATTCGACGCCGGCGAAGATCACCAGCGGCACCTTCTCCTGCTTGTACTTCATCGCCGCGTCGTAGATCGGCAGCTCTTCCTTGCTGGGATAATGGATGGTGTAGCCACCCTCGCGCCCGTTCGGGCCGAGCATGTGGTTGCGGATGCGGATATTGGCGAAGGTGCCCCGCATCATCACCTCATGGTTGCCGCGGCGCGTGCCGTACTGGTTGAAGTCGGCCACCGCGACGCCATGCTCGGTGAGGTAGGCGCCGGCCGGCGAGGCCGCCTTGATCGAACCGGCCGGCGAGATGTGGTCGGTGGTGATCTTGTCGCCGAACAGGCCGAGGATGCGGGCGCCCTTGATGTCGCCGATCGCATCCGGCTTCCGGTGCATGCCCTGGAAATAGGGCGGGTTCTGCACATAGGTCGAATCGTCGTCCCAGGCATAGGTCTCGCTCCTGGGGGCGTCGACCGCCTGCCAATGCGCGTCGCCCTTGAAGACGTCGGCGTATTTCTCCTCGAACATCGCGCGGGTGACGTTCTGCTGGATGAAGCTCTGGATCTCCTTGTTGGAGGGCCAGATGTCCTTGAGATAGACGTCCTTGCCGTCCGAGCCCTGGCCGAGCGGCTGGGTCGTCAGGTCCATCTGGACCGAGCCGGCGAGCGCATAGGCGACGACCAGCGGCGGCGAGGCGAGGTAGTTCGCCTGCACGTCCGGCGAGACGCGGCCTTCGAAGTTGCGGTTGCCGGAGATCACGGCGCCCGCGATCAGGCCCTTGTCGTTGATCGTCTTGGAGATCGGCGCCGGCAGCGGGCCGGAGTTGCCGATGCAGGTGGTGCAGCCGAAGCCCACCAGGTTGAAGCCGAGCGCGTCGAGATCGGTCTGCAGGCCGGACTTGGCGAGGTACTCGGCGACGACCTGCGAGCCCGGGGCCAGCGAGGTCTTCACCCAGGGCTTGACCTTGAGGCCCTTCTCGACCGCCTTGCGGGCGAGCAGGCCGGCGGCCATCAGCACCGAGGGGTTCGAGGTGTTGGTGCAGGAGGTGATGGCGGCGATCACCACGTCGCCGTGGCCGAGATCGAAGTTCTCACCCTCGACCTGCACCCGGCGGGAGAGTTCGCCGCCCTTCTTGTAGTCGGACTCCATGGCGGCGGCGAAGCCGGCCTTGACGGCGGAGAGATCGACGCGGCCCTCGGGACGCTTCGGACCGGCCATCGAGGGCTGCACCGTCGAGAGGTCGAGCTCGAGCGTGTCGGTGAAGACCGGATCGGCGGTCTCGCGGGTGGCGAAGAGGCCCTGCGCCTTGGTGTAGGCCTCGACCAGCGCGATGCGGTCCGACTTGCGGCCGGTGGTGGTGAGATAGTCCAGCGTCTCGGCATCGACCGGGAAGAAGCCGCAGGTCGCGCCGTATTCCGGGCCCATGTTGGCGATGGTGGCGCGGTCGGCCAGCGTCAGGTTGTAGAGGCCGGGGCCGAAGAATTCGACGAACTTGCCGACGACGCCCTTCTTGCGCAGCATCTGCGTGACGGTCAGCACGAGGTCGGTGGCGGTGATGCCTTCCTTGAGCGAGCCGGTCAGCTTGAAGCCGATGACTTCGGGCAGCAGCATCGACTGCGGCTGGCCGAGCATGGCGGCCTCCGCCTCGATGCCGCCGACGCCCCAGCCGAGCACGGCAAGGCCGTTGACCATGGTGGTGTGCGAATCGGTGCCGACCAGCGTGTCGGGATAGGCGACCTCGACCTCTTGGCCGTCGATCGTATCGTTCCGGGTCCAGACGGTCTGGGCGAGGTATTCGAGGTTGACCTGGTGGCAGATGCCGGTGCCGGGCGGCACGACACGGAAATTGTCGAAGGCCTGCTGGCCCCATTTCAGGAACTTGTAGCGCTCGGCGTTGCGCTCGTATTCGAGCTCGACGTTCTTGGCGAAGGCCTTGGGCGAGCCGAACTCGTCGACGATGACCGAGTGGTCGATGACGAGGTCGACCGGCACCAGCGGATTGATCTTCTGGGCGTCGCCGCCCAGCGCCTTGACGCCGTCGCGCATCGCGGCGAGGTCGACCACCGCCGGCACGCCGGTGAAGTCCTGCATCAGGACGCGGGCCGGGCGGAAGCCGATTTCCTTGCCGGCCTTGCCCTTGTCGTCGAGCCAGGCGACGAAATTCTCGATGTCGGCCTTGGTGACCGAGCGCCCGTCCTCGTTGCGCAGCAGGTTCTCGAGCAGCACCTTCATCGAGAAGGGCAGCTTCGAGATGCCGGCCAGGCCGTTCTTCTCGGCGTCGGGCAGGGAGTAATAGGTGTAGCTCTTGCCGCCGACGTCGAGTGTCTTGCGGGCCTTGAATGAATCGAGCGAAGCCATCGTGGCAATATCCTGATCAAGGGGTTGCGGTCGCGAGCGACATGTCTTCAAGGGTTTCTGCCCTTGCGGACCTTGCCGTTCGAAGGCCTAATGCGCGTGACGCGCGCGCCGCCCCGGGAGTGCCCGAGCCCCGCGCCGGATCGGCGTGCGGCGTAGCCGCGGGTTCTATAGAGCAATTCCAAGAAACGCGCTACATGAACGAAATGTGGTCGAATGCATCGGCGGCATCGCCGCCTTGACGCAAGTTTCCTTTCCCGATCTGCGGCTTCGCGTCGAGAATCTGTGCTGTCGCCGGGGCGGGCGGCTGATTTTCGAGGGCGTGAACCTGTCGCTCGCCAATGGCGAGGCCCTGGCGCTGACCGGCCGCAACGGCGCCGGCAAGTCGAGCCTCATCGCCATGCTGTGCGGGCGGCTGCGGCCCGATGGCGGCAGCATTGCGATCGAGGGCGCCGACGAGGCGGAGCTGATCGAGCTGAGTCATCTCGTGGGCCATCGCGACGGCCTGAAGACCGCGCTGACCGCGCGGGAAAACCTCGCCTTCGCCCAGGACGTGCTGGGCCATCCCGCCCTTTCGCCGGAAGCGGCGCTGGACGCCGTCGGGCTGGCCCATGCCGCGGCGCTGCCGGTCGGCTATCTGTCGGCGGGCCAGCGCCGGCGGGTGGCGCTGGCGCGGCTCCTCGTCTCGCAGCGCCCGTTCTGGCTGCTCGACGAGCCGATGTCGGCGCTCGACGCCGCTTCGCAGGCCATGCTCACCGGCCTCATGCGCGGTCATCTCGGGGCGGGCGGCGCGATTCTCGCCGCGACGCACGGGCCGCTCGGGCTCGACCAGGCGCGCGAAGTCAGGATCGGATCGTGAGCCGCGCCTTCCTCGCCGTCCTCAGGCGCGACCTCGCCCTGGCCGCCCGTGCCGGCGGCGGGGGTGAGCTCGCCCTCGTGTTCTTTCTGACGATCGTCGTGCTCGTGCCTTTCGCGCTCGGGCCGGACCTCAACCTGCTGTCGCGGATCGGGCCGGCGATCCTGTGGCTTGGCGCGCTGCTTGCGGTGCTGATCGGGCTCGACCGGCTGTTCCAGGCCGACGAGGAGGATGGCTCGCTCGATCTGATGCGGGCGTCGACGCTGCCGCTGGAGGCCGCGGTGCTGGCCAAGGGGCTGGCGCACTGGCTCACGACCGGGCTGCCGCTCGCGCTCGCCTCGCCGCTGCTCGGCCTGCTCGTCGCGCTGCCGGGGGAGGCCGTGCTGCCGCTCTTTGCCACGCTGCTGGTCGGCACTCCGGCACTGAGCTTCATCGGGGCCACCGGCGCGGCGCTGGCCGCAAGCCTCAGGCGTGGCGGGCTGATCGTGCCCGTGCTGGTGGCGCCGTTGACGATTCCGGTGCTGATCTTCGGGGTCTCGGCGGCGAATGCGGCGCTCGGCGGTACCGTGCCGTTCAGAACGCCCTTCTTGATTCTCGCCGGCCTGTCGCTGGCGGCCGTCGTTGTCGGAACGCTGGCTGCCGCCGCGGCGCTGCGCTCGGCCGAGTAGCGCTGCGCCTCAGTCGTGCTGGGGTGCGAGCGCGACGAATTCGACGGGATAGCCGCATTGCGCCGCAAATTTCGCGACAGACGCCGCGATATCCTCGTGAGCAACGTTCTGATCGGCGAAGATCTGCCGGATTTCCTCGGCCGTCGCATTGACGTCGAGAACCGGTGTCTCGTCGATCTTGCTGCGTACCTTTACCTCGACGACGCGTTGCATATCGTCGCTCAGCTTGATCAACATCGTCGCGTCCTCCTGTGGCGACCGTAGCGGCGGTGTTCGCTCCTGACAAGGCGCCATAAGGATAAAATCCAATATATTCAGCAGTTTATCAATCCGCTGAAGCCGCTGTGCCGCCGCCGGTTGCGTCGCTGACGCCGATGCTTGCATGGGCTGTGCTCGCGCTGATATCGTCGCTTACTCATTTTGAGGCGGCGATCGGCGATGGCGGCAGAGGGTTTCGAGCTGGCCGGCGAAGGCGTGCACTCGAAGGAGTTCGGCATCCTCGACCAGCGCGGCGCGAATGCCTCGTCGGGCGATGAGGAGCGCTGAGGGACGCGCGATTGTCGCAGCGTCGCCGCGACAGATTGCGCAGCCCCAGGGCCGTTGCTAGATCAGGACGGCGTCCGCTCGACGCGGTTTCCAGCGAGAATGACGCTTCGCGACGCCATGAAACGCCTGATCGACCTCGCCAACCCGACGCGCTTCATGCGCTTTTCTGCAGCTGTGCTGCCGTGGCTCGCGGGAGCGGCGGCGCTGCTGCTCGCCGTCGGCTTCTACCTCGCCTGGTTCGTCGCCCCGCCCGATTACCAGCAGGGCGAGACGATCCGCATCATGTTCGTGCATGTACCGGCCGCCTGGCTCGCGATGATGTTCTACTCGCTGATGGCGGTCTCGGCGCTGGGCACGCTGGTCTGGCGCCACCCGCTGGCCGATGTCGCGCAGAAGGCGGCGGCGCCGATCGGGGCCTGCTTCGCGCTGATCTGCCTGATCACCGGGGCGCTCTGGGGCAAGCCGATGTGGGGCACCTACTGGGTCTGGGATGCCCGGCTGACCTCGGTGCTGGTGCTGTTCCTGATCTATCTCGGCATCATCGCGCTCTGGCGCGTGCTCGACGAGCCGTCGCGCGCCGGGCGCGCCGTTGCGATCCTGACGCTGGTCGGATTCGTCAACGTGCCGATCATCAAGTTCTCGGTCGACTGGTGGAACACCCTGCACCAGCCGGCCTCGGTCTTCCGCATGGGCGGCTCGACGATCGACAGCTCGATGCTCTGGCCGCTGCTGGTGCTGGCGCTCGGCTTCACCCTGTTCGCCCTGATGCTGCATATGGTCGCGATGCGAGCCGAGATCATGCGCCGGCGGGTACGGACGCTGACGATCCTCGAGGCCGAGCGGCTGGACCGGCTGGCGCAGGCGCAAGGTGTCCCGGCATGAGCGCGCTGACCGCGGGCCTCGGGCCGCATGCCGGCTTCATCCTGGCCTCCTACGGGGCGGTCGCGGTCATTCTCGTGGGGCTGACGCTGTCGATCGTCCTGGACCATCGCGTGCAGAAGCGCGCGCTCGCGGGGCTGGAGCAGCGCGGCGCCGGGCGCCGCCGCCCGGGCGGAGAAACGTCATGACTTCGGCCGAGGTCGAACCGGCGAAGGTCGAGGCGCAAGGCGAGGCTGCGGCGCGCCGGCGCTCGCCCTTGCTATTCCTGCTGCCGCTGGTCCTGTTCGGCGGTCTCGCCGTCATCTTCGGCATCGGGCTGTTCTCGGGCGATGCCAGCCGCGTGCCTTCGGCGCTGATCGGCAAGGCGGCGCCGGCGATCACGCTGGCGCCGATCGAGGGGCTGCAGCGGGATGGCCAGCCGGTGCCCGCCTTCGGCAATGCCGATCTGGGCAAGGGCCGGGCAACGATCGTCAACGTCTTCGCGAGCTGGTGTGCGCCCTGCAAGGTCGAGCACCCGCTTCTGCTCGGGCTTTCGCAGACGGATGCGGCGAGGCAGGGCAAGGTCGCGCTGGTCGGGATCAACTACAAGGACGAGGCTGAGAACGCGCGGCGCTTCCTCGGTGCGCTCGGCAACCCCTTCTCCGCGGTCGGCGCCGACAAGGCAGGTCGCGCCGCGATCGAATGGGGCGTCTACGGCGTGCCCGAGACCTTCCTGATCGGGCCGGACGGGCGCATCCTCGACAAGCATGTCGGGCCGCTCGACCAGGCGGCGGCGGCGAAGCTGCTGCAGCGGGCGCTGATGGGACGCTGAAGGCGATTCAGGCGGCCTTGCTCGCTACCAGGCTCTCGAACAACCCGCGGCCGTCGGTGCCGCCGACCAGCGAATCGATCAGGTTCTCCGGGTGCGGCATCAGGCCGAGCACGTTGAAGCCCGGCGAATAGATGCCGGCGATGTTGTTGAGCGAGCCGTTCGGGTTCGCCTCGGCGGTGACCTTGCCCTGCTCGTCGGCGTAGCGGAAGGCGACGAGGCCCTCGCCTTCGAGGCGGGAGAGCGTCTCCGGGTCGGCGATGTAGTTGCCCTCGCCATGGGCGATGCAGACGTCGATTACCTGACCTTTGGCATAGGCGCGGGCGTAGGGCGTGTCGTTGCGCTCGACCGTGAGGTGCTGGCGCCTGCAGACGAACTTCAGGTTGGCGTTGCGGACGAGGATGCCCGGCAGCAAGCCGGCCTCGCAGGCGATCTGGAAGCCGTTGCAGATACCGAGCACATAGCCGCCGCGGGCGGCATGGGCCCGGGTCGCGTCCATGATATGGGCGCGGCCGGCGATGGCGCCGGTACGCAGATAGTCGCCATAGGAGAAGCCGCCCGGCAGCACGACGAGATCGGTCCCGGCCGGCAGCTCGGTATCGGCATGCCAGACATGGGTCACCGTGGCGCCGGCCTGGTTCAGCGCCTTGGCGACGTCGCCGTCACGGTTGGAGCCCGGAAAGGTGATGACGGCGGCCTTCATCGGCTCAGGCTCCGATCTCGACGTGGTAGTTCTCGATCACGGTGTTGGCGAGAAGCTTTTCGCAAGCCGCCTTGAGGGCGGCCTCGGCAGCCGCCTTGTCGGCCGTCGAGAGCTCGATGTCGAAGACCTTGCCCTGGCGCACCGACTCGACGCCGGCGATGTCGAGCGACTTCAGCGCGCCTTCGATCGCCTTGCCCTGCGGATCGAGCACGCCGTTCTTCAGGGTGACGGTGACGCGGGCTTTCATAGGTCTCTCCGGGCGAGCGCTGCTGGGCGTGCCTTAACGAGGAATCGGGGCGGGCTCAACCGTTTCCCGCCGTTTCACGTGAATCAGCGGCTGCGCCAAGCGGCTTCCGCATCGTGCTTCGCGGCCCCGGCCTCGCCGGCGACCGCCAGCGCGACGACGAGGCGGTCGCCCTCGCGCCCGTAGAGGATCGCGGTGACGCCGCTGCGGTCCGGAGCGTCCTTGGCCCGGATCGTGACCAGGATGCCCTTCGCGCCGGCCGCCTCGAAGCGCGCATAATCGGTGACGCTGCGCTCGGGGGCAGGCGCGGGCGGCTTCTTTCCGGCGCGGCGCTGCTCGCTCCTTCTCGTCGCCGCCTTCTCGGCCTCCAGCCGGGTGAAGGAGCGGGCGAGCTCGGCCGGGGCCTCGGACAGGGCCCGCTCCATGCGGCGAGCCCGCGCACCCTCGAAGGCGAGGACGGCGGCGAAGCCCTGCCGGGCGCAGGCTTGGCGCGGACAGAATGCCATGGAGCGGGCTTCGAGACCGTCGTTCAGGACCCAGGCCCCGATCGGCAGCGGCTGCCAGCCGGCCGAAGCCGGCAGGTCGGCGATCGGCGCGCCGTACTCGCTGGAACAGGAGGAGAGCATGAGCCCGGCTGCGAACAGCAGCGGGACGACATGAAAACGGGAGCGCATGCGCTCCCGATTCCGTTGCGATTGTGGCCGGGTGACGGCGCTCACTGCACGAGGCGCGGGCCGCTCTGGCCGGGGTTCTCGTTCTCGCCGAGGATGCCGAGGCGGCGGGCGACCTCGGAATAGGCCTCGATCAGCCCGCCCATGTCGCGGCGGAAGCGGTCCTTGTCCATCTTGTCCTTGGACTTGATGTCCCAGAGACGGCAGGAATCGGGGCTGATCTCGTCGGCGACGACGATGCGCATCATCTCGCCTTCCCAGAGCCGGCCCGTCTCCATCTTGAAGTCGACAAGGCGGATGCCGGCGCCGAGGAAGAGGCCGGAAAGGAAGTCGTTGACGCGGATGGCGAGCGCCATGATGTCGTCGATCTCCTGCGGCGTCGCCCAGCCGAAGGCGGTGATGTGCTCTTCCGAGACCATCGGGTCGTTGAGCGCATCGTTCTTGTAGTAGAACTCGATGATCGAGCGCGGAAGCTGCGTGCCTTCCTCGAGGCCCAGCCGGGTGGCGAGCGAGCCGGCGGCGACGTTGCGCACCACGACTTCGAGCGGAATGATCTCGACCTCGCGGATGAGCTGCTCGCGCATGTTCAGCCGGCGGATGAAATGCGTGGGAACGCCGATATCGTTGAGGTTCGAGAAGATGTGCTCGGAGATCCGGTTGTTGAGCACGCCCTTGCCGTCGATCACCTCGTGCTTCTTCGCATTGAAGGCGGTGGCGTCGTCCTTGAAATGCTGGATCAGCGTACCGGGCTCAGGTCCTTCATAGAGGACCTTCGCCTTGCCTTCGTAGATGCGACGGCGGCGATTCATGGGGATGTACCGTGGCTTGAGGAAATCCAAAGGTCGGCCCTTCACTGGACGCGAATGATGTCGCGGCGGGATCTTGGCCCCTGATCTGTCGGCCGGCACCTGTCGCGGCGATCCGACCGGACCGCGGACCGGCGCCTGAGCCAGCTTCGCGCGCCGCCCTGGAGGCGCCGCGCGCCTGCTATATGGAGCGTCTCGCCCGCAAACGCAACAAACCGCCTCCGGCAGCCCTGCTGCAGGCTTAATCGCGGCAGGCGCCCGCGCGCGAGGCTGGCTCTTGCCGCGGCGGCGCCCTATATGGAGCTGACGACGCCATCTCAAGCCCCGTACAGGAGCCCGACGCCGCATGACGACCTTCGACCAGCGCAAGGACGCCTTCGAGAACAAGTTCGCCCATGACGAGGAGCTGCGCTTCAAGGCCACCGCACGGCGCAACAAGCTGCTCGGCCTTTGGGCTGCGGAGAAGCTGGGCAAGAGCGGCGCCGAGGCGGAGGCCTATGCCAAGTCGGTCGTCGTGGCCGATTTCGAGGAAGCCGGCGACGAGGACGTTCTGCGCAAGGTCAAAAACGACTTCGCCCTCGCCGAGGTCACGCTCGCCGAAACGGAGATCCGGCGGGTGATGTCCGAGCTGCTGATCAAGGCCGCCGAGGAAATCCAGGCCGGCCGCTGACCGCGTCCCGGTCCGCGCAGGGCGAGATTGAAACGGGCGCATGGGCGCCCGTTTGCTTTTTGGAGCGCCGCCGGTCCACCTTGCATCAGCCCGCCGATCATCGGGAGCGGGCGCTGCAACGGATCGAAGCCCATGACCAAGCCCACCGTCCTGTCCTCTCTCGCCGATCGCTTCGCGAAGGGCGGGACCGTCGTCTCGGCCTGGTGCGGACTGCCCGATCCGTCGATCTCCGCCATCCTCGCGCAGGAGGATTTCGATGCGATCACGCTCGACATGCAGCACGGGCCGATCACGCTCGGCGAGGTCATCCGCGCGATCCCGCTGATCAACGCGGCGGGCAAGCCCGCGATCGCCCGCATTCCGGTCGGCGAATTCCAGAACGTCTCGAAGCTGTTCGATTCCGGCGTGTCCGGCGTGATCGCGCCGATGATCAACACGATGGAGGATGCGCGGACCTTCGCGGCCTATTCCAAGTACCCGCCGATGGGCGAGCGCAGCTGGGGCAGCTATGGCGGGCTCGGCGCGTCGGGGCTCGACCAGAACAGCTACCTCAAGGCCGCCAACGGCTTCTCGATGACGTTCGCGATGATCGAGACGCGCGAGGCGATGGCGATCGTCGACGACATCCTGGCGCTGGACGGGATCGACGCGCTGTTCGTCGGTCCGTCGGACCTGTCGATCGCGCTGTCCGGCGGGGCCCGGGTCGATGCAAGCGCGCGCGAGGTGGACGAGGCTTTGAAGCATGTCGTCGCCCGGGCCTCGGCCGTCAACAAGCCGGTGGCGCTCTACGCGGCGACTGCCGAGCGGGCCAAAGAGGGGCTCGCCATGGGCGCGCGCATGGTCACGGTCATGAGCGACGGCGGCATGCTGCGCGCTGCGGCGCAGACCGCGCTCAAAGTGGTGCGCAGCTGAGTCGCTCCCTGGCCGATGGCGCGAGGCGGGTTCGCCTGCTCTTCGCGCCGCGGCTCAGGCGTTGATGCCCTCGCGGCGCTTCAATACGGCATAATAGGCCCAGAGCAGCCGCGCTGCGACGCCGCGCCAGGGGCGCCAGGCTTCCGCCATGGCCTCGAGCTCCGCAGCCTTCGGACGCGCGCCAAGCCCGAAGGCTTGGCGGGCCGCCTCCTGGATCGCGAGGTCGCCGGCGGCGAAACCGTCGCGATGGCCAAGGCAGAAGAGCAGATAGACGTCGGCCGTCCACGGGCCGATGCCGGAGATCGCCGTCATCCGGGCATGGACGTCCTCGGGGCTCATCCCGGCGAGGGCGTCGAGGACGAGGCGCTCTTCCGCGAGAGCCGATGCGAGCGCCAGCAACGTGCGTTGCTTCGGCCGCGACAGGCCGGACAGGCGCATGTCGTCATCGGTGGCGGCCAGCAGCCGTTCCGGCGTCAGTGGCACGAAGACGCTCTCGAAGCGGGCCCACACCGCGCGGGCGCTGGCGACGGACAGCTGCTGCGCGACGATGATGCCGGCGAGTCCCGCCAGGCCGCCCTCGCGCAGCCGCAGCGGCGGCAGGCCGGTGCGGGCGATGATGGCCCGCCATCCCGCATCGCGGGCGGTGAGGGCCGCCATGCCCTCCTCGAGATCGGCGTCGCAGGTGATTCGTTCGGTCATAGCGTCAGGATGGATGGCAGGCGGGACGCGTTCCGTCAGCAGCGGCTTGGCCGAGGCGGCCTCGGCTTCTAAAACGGCATAGCTCAAGATCGAACCGATGGCCGCAGATCTACCCGTTTCCGGCAAGCCCGTCTTTCGTTTCGCGCCGAGCCCGAACGGGCGGCTGCATCTCGGCCATGCCTTCTCGGCGCTCGCCAACGAGGCGCTGGCGCAACGCGTCGATGGCCGGCTGCTGCTGCGGATCGAGGATATCGACCCCGTCCGCTGCCGGCCGGACTATATCGACGGCATCATCGAGGATCTCGACTGGCTCGGCATCCGTTTCGAGCAGCCGTTCCGGCGTCAGTCGGCGCATCTCGCGGATTATGCGGCGGCGCTCGCCGTCCTGCGCGTCCGGGGGCTGGTCTATCCCTGCTTCTGCTCGCGGCAGGACGTCCGGGCTGCCGTCGCGCGGCGCGAGAGCGAGGTGGGCCGTCCGTGGCCGGTCGATCCGGATGGGGCGCCGCTCTATCCGGGTTGCTGCCGGGGCCTCGCCGAGGCCGATGCGTCTCGCCGGATCGGCGCCGGCGAGACGCATGTGCTGCGGCTCGACATGGCGCGGGCCGCCATCCTTGCGGGAAGCGACATCGGCTATGAGGTGTTCGATGCCGACGGGCGCCGACGCTTCGTGCGCGCGCAGCCGGCCCGCTGGGGCGACGTGGTGCTGGCCCGCAAGGATGTTCCGACGAGCTATCATCTCGCCGTCGTGGTCGACGACGCCCTGCAGGGTGTGACCCATGTGGTGCGCGGCACCGATCTGGAAGCCGCCACCGACATCCACGCGACGCTGCAACACCTGCTCGGCCTGCCGACGCCGCTCTATCATTTCCACGAGCTGCTGATCGACGTGGAGGGCCGAAAGCTCGCCAAGAGCCGCTCTTCCGAGAGCCTGGCGACGTTGCGGGAACGGGGCGTGACCGCGGCCATGATCCGGCAGCGACTGGGTTTCGGCTGACAGGTTCAGCCGACGCCGAGGAAGGTCAGCCAGGCGGCCGTGGTGAACAGCGAGAGCAGCGTCGACAGCGTGATGGCGCTCGATGCATCGGCGACGCCCTGCCGGTAGCGCTCGGCGAAGAGATAGGCGTTGATGCCGCAGGGGCAGGCGGCGAAGAGCACGGCGACGCCCGACCAGTGTGCCGGCATCTCGAAGATGCGCGTCGCCAGCCAGTAGACCAGCAGCGGATGCAGGCCGAGCTTGAGGCCGCTCAGGATCGTCGGCAGCGCCAGCCCCGATTCCAGCCCGTAGCGGCGCATGGCGATGCCGAGGCTGATCAGCGCGCAGGGCACCGCCGCCCCGGCCAGCAGATCGACCAGCGTCCAGAAGGGTTGCGGCACCTGCGCCACGAAGGGGCGCACGATCGAGCCCAGAATGATACCGATGATGATGGGGTGGGTGAAGAGCCGGCGGACCAGCATAGCGATCGAAGCCGAGCGGCCCTCGGCCAGGAGGGTCGCGACCGTCATCGTCACCGGCAGGTGGACGGCGAGCAACAGGCCGAGCGGCACGGCGCCGGCATCGCCATAGGCCTTCAGGATCATCGGGACGCCAACGAAGACGGTGTTCGACTGGGCGGCGGCGAAGCCGGAGACCACGAGTTCCGGCCCCTTGCGGCCGAAGCCGCGACTGGCGACCAGCATCGCCAGCATCCAGACCACGGCGAGTCCGCCGAAATAGGCGATCCAGTAGCCCCAGGGCTGCGTCGCCGGGATGTCGGCCTTGGCGAGCGTGCGGAACAGCAGGCAGGGCACGGCCAGGACGAAGACGAAGTCGGAGAGCCCTTCGCCGGTGGTTTCGCGCAGCAGCCTCGACAAGCGGGCAAGATAGCCCAGCCCGATCAATCCGAAGACGGGGAGGACGACGAGGAGGGAGGCGAGCATGGTCGGGAGGCTCACGCCGCGTGAACGGGATATCCTGTCGCGGTGTCGTCTTTACCGGTCCATGTCAACCGCTGAAGCGGGGCCGGAGGGATTTTGCCGGCGCGTCATGCGTTCAGCGCAATTGTGCGACCGTTCCGCCCGCCTTCTCGATCAGCCCGCGGATCTCGTCGCGCTGACGCCTGAACTCGGCCAGGCTCGGCCCCTGCAGCTCGCGCCCGCGCGGCACGCGGATCTTGAGGGGGTTGACGAAATTGCCGTTGACCAGGACCTCGTAGTGCAGATGCGGGCCGGTCGAGAGGCCGGTCGAGCCGAGATAGCCGATGACCTGGCCCTGGCGGACCTTGGCCCCCGGCACGATGCCCGGCGCGAAGTTGGACTGGTGCGAATAGGTGGTGACGTAGCCGTTGGCGTGCTGGATCTCGGTGTGCTTGCCGTAGCCCGAAGACCAGCCGGCCTTGATCACCGTGCCGTTGCCGGCAGCGAGAATCGGCGTGCCGATCTTGTTGGCCCAGTCGACGCCGGTATGCATCTTCGAATAGCGCATGATCGGGTGGTAGCGCATGCCGAAGCCGGAGCGCAGCTGACCCTCGGCGATGGGCTTGCGCAGCAGGAACTTCTTCAGCGACTTGCCGTCCTCGTCGAAATACTCGATCAGCCCGTCCTCGGGCGACTGGTAGCGGAAGACCCGGCGGCTCTCGCCGTTGACGGTGAGGGTGGCGGAGAGGATCTCGGCGCGCTCGCCCTCGTCCTCCTCGGTGAAGATCACCTCGAGATTGTCGCCGGCATGGACGCGCTGCTGGAAGTCGAGGTCGTAGGAGAAGATCCGCACGAGTTCGTCGACGAGCGGCCGGGGCAGATCGTGTCGCGCGCCGGTTTCATAAAGGCTCTCGTACAGGCGGGCGCCGCCGGTCCCCTCCTCGTCGTCGCCCTCTTCCGCCTCCCGCCGCTGCTGCCGCTGGGAGGCCAGCTCCTGGTGGGGCAGGTTGACGGCGACGAAGACGCCCTTGTCGTTCATCGCGATCGTGCCGTCCGGCTGGCCGTTGCTCAGCAGCGAGACGCGCATGATCTGGCGCGGGTCGCCGGGAGCGGGGCCGGGCGCATAGAGCACCTGAAGGACCTGCCCGTCCGGCAGGGCCGATGTCTTCACCTTGCCGCCGAAGGCCGCGATCATCGCCCTGACCTGCTCGGGAGCCGCGCCGGCGCCGCGCATCGCCTGCTCGAAGTTCTCGCCGCGCTTGGCCATCACTAGCTTGTCCTCGACCTCCGGGTCGCGGGAGGCGGGGATCGGGGTCTTGGGGGCGTTGGTGACGTTCTCGGGGACGACCCGCACCTCGATGCCGGAGAAGCGCGTATCGGTCGCGGGGGCGTAGCCGAGGATGTCGCCATTGGCGGGTGCGGCCCCGGTCAGCGTGCGGCTCAGCATCAGCTGTGGCGGTATCGGCAGGGCCCGCTGACGACCGGAGTTGGCGTTGGCGCGCTCTTCCTCGACCTGCGAGATCACCTCGGCATCGGTGAGCTGCGGCTTGCCGGGCGGAATCTCGACATCGGCGAGGTCGCGCTTGACGATGGTGACGTCGGCATCGGCCGTGTCCTGCACCGGCTCGGCATAGCGTTCGTCCGGCTGGCCGCCCTCGGCGAAGAGCCGCAAGGGATTGAACGGCGGAACATTGGTCGCATAGACACCGGTGGTCAGCGACAGGTCGGTCGCGAGCCGCACGAAGGGGCGCACCCGGATCACCTCGCGCGCGCCGATGCGCTGGGACATCGGTGCGCGCATGGCGTGGCGCGCCGAGAGGACCGGCTGGTCGGCGACGAGACGGTCGGCCTTGCGGGCGCCGCCGCCGTCGCCGGCCGCCGAGGAGGCGCGCACCGTGACGGTCTCGGGCTGTTCGGGATAGCTGGTGTCGCCCCGCATCGCGACAAGGATCGCGGCACTGAGCAGGGCTGCGCCGCAGGACCCGACGAGCGCGCAGGCGAAAAGCCAGCGCAACGAGACGCCGCGCCGGTCGAGCGGCTGCTGGCGCCCGTCATCGGGCGCGATCGGCGGCTCGATCCCGAGATCGACCAGCAGGGCCGCCGCCTCGGGGGCGAGCGGCTCGACCGGCTGTGCGAACTCGGGATGGGCATTCATGGGGCGGCGGTTGCTTCTTGCAAGCTGTCTCGAAATCGCGATGGCAGCCCTCGCTGCAGCGAGGGCGCCTTGAACGCATCCTGACGAAAGCGCGCCAGGACCATGCCCGTGCCGGAGGCCGGAATCAATCCGTTCGACCGCGGACGCCTCTCCTGTGCTGAGAGATTGCGGCTGTTTTGGGAAAGGGCGCTTGCGCGTGCGCACGTACCGTATAGGCGCTGTCCCCAATATGAAGCCGGCCGTTTTTGACCTGCCGCAAGCCAGCGTCGCGGACAGCCGGGGGTGATAGCGGGACGAAGCCGGTCCCCTCCGAGAAAAATCTCCCTCCACAAAACGAATGGCTGCGGCGCTCGGTCCCCGGCGCTCAGGCGGAGGTTGCCGCGAACCCGCGAACGAGGCGAGAAAACGGGCCTTCTGCACCAGCTTTCCAGGCTTCCGAAAAAAGAGGCGCGATCCGTCAAAAAAACTTCATCGAGCGTGTTGACTTCCAATCCGGCCCTGGCCTATAAACCGCCCATCGAGACGGCGCCGCCGCTGAGCGGCGCCTCTTCTGCGCTTCCTAAGGACGTAGGGCTGAGGCCGGTTCGCCGGGTGATGTCCTGTCGGTTTTGTAGAAGCTGCCGCTGTT
>Ga0209930_1000895_pt1 | contig 56157 bp, 36 predicted proteins | sample ThiBiot_500_biof_2_FD_183948 | JGI IMG/M metagenome (GOLD analysis project Ga0209930, IMG submission 183948) | Wastewater bioreactor microbial communities from Cape Town, South Africa - Thiocy_cont_500_biof (SPAdes) | ecosystem: Engineered > Bioreactor > Thiocyanate-remediating >...
CAGAAAATTTCAGGTCGATCGGAGTGTCCTTTCGGAAATTATCGTGTAAACGGCCGGACGGCCGGACGGCCGGCCACACTGACCGATTCTATAGTGTACTCAACACTTCTTTTTGAGTACACAAAAATGAAGATCTTGCCGAATAATTGACCAAACTGACGGTTGAAAATAAGATTTATAATCAATTAAATCTAATGTTTCATGTGAATGTTCAAACATTTGTAAACACGTACGTAATTCTTCATATTCACTTCGTGTTAAACGAACATTTAAATATCCACGATGACTCAATGATGAATTGACTAAATAACGAGTTTGACAAATAGTTAAGATACAATTCAATGCTTGATGAAGAGATTGATCATCAGATAGATGATAGGCAACGCCACATGCATATTCTATGCCTTCACTCATCAATTCAATATTACAATAACGATGAACAAACGAATTTGATCCATCGACACCAACTAAAATATCAAATTCACCGTCAATTAATTGTTGACTCAATTCATTGAATTGTTTATCGATTAATTTCACTTGACCTATTTGTACAAACGGTTGAATTAAATCTAAAAGTCGATCTTCAACTTCTTCGATTGGAATATTTCTCGATGTTGGCCAAACACGTTCATCGATATTTGTAAAAAGACCTTTTTGAATTTGTAAAGGCAATTGTTGAATAACATGATCTTGTAATGTAACAACTTGATCACGACGAATATTTCTTTGTTGTTCATTTCGCCAATGAATTCGTCCATTTTCATCTGTAAACCATCGTTGTTCATAGATTGTAATTTCAATATGTTTCTTGCACATCATCATCATCATCGCAACATTCAATGCAAATGTTAAACCAACTGGTCCACCATCTGACACAACAACAACCAATTTCGACCTTTCTGTACTCGTCATATTATTATTATTATGCGTCTCAATCGATAAATCAACCGTGAAATGATCGATTTCTACTGATTGTCATCGAACATTGCGCATATATCGTATTGACTATATATCATTTTTTCTTTTTCTCACGGGAATTTCATCTGCATAATCATGCAAATCAATAGATGAAATTAGTTTCTACGTATTATTATTGTTATTTTGATCGATGTTTGTGTGTTTAAAAACGAGTTGATTTGATTGAGTCGGTTTTCATAAAAGAATGTCTCTCTCAGATGAACAAAAGCAAATTATTAAATCTACAGCTCCTCTTTTGAAAGAAAATGGCAAAGAAATTACATCGATTTTTTACAAACGTTTATTTGAAAATCATCCTGAACTTTTAAATTATTTCAATCAAACCAATCAAAAAACAGGAACACAACCATTAGCATTAGCAAATATTGTTTATTTTGCTGCTGAAAATATCGATCATTTAGATAGACTTGAAGTTCAACTGGATATAATTGCACATAAACATCGTGCAATTACTGTTCAACCTTATCATTATCCTATCGTTGGTAAATATATGTTACAAGCCATCAAGGAATTTCTTGGTGACAAAGCAACAACAGACATTTTAGATGCATGGTCAAATGCATATACAATCATTGCCAATTGTCTTATTCAAAGAGAAAAACAATTGTATGATTTACTTGGTGATCAACCAGATGACAAAGATTTTCTTCCATTTACAATTGTTAGTAAAGAGAAAACAGCAGAAGGACCAATCTATTCAATAGGAATTCGACGTTCAGATGGTAAACCATTATTAGCATATCAACCAGGACAATATATAACACTTCGTTTGAAAATCAATGGAATATTTCATAATCGACATTATGGTTTAGTACGACCATTTAATCACAAAACCTATCGAATTGCAATTCGACAAATTGTTGATTGTGAACCAAAAGGAATGTTTACAGATGAATTTCTTACTAAATATCATGTTGGTGATACTGTTTGGGCTAGTTTACCAGCTGGTTCTTTTCCAATTATTGAAAATGCTAAACATCATTTATTTATTGCTGGTGGTGTTGGTATTTCAGTTATATCAACTCTTGTTGAAAGTCTCTATAATCAAGGCAAATCAGATCGTGTGACATTAATTCATTGTGTCTCTTCAGATGCACATGCAGCATATTTTCAACGAATGAAAATCTGTGTACCCAAACAACAACTTCATTTAGTTACTCAAGCAAGACAAGTCTTAAAACAAATTCTTCAAGTAAATGTTCGACCCAATGAAACAGAAGTGTATCTATGTGGTTCACCACAATTTATGAAAACAGTTGAAAATTATTTAGAAGAATGTCATTTAACATCAGATCATATTCATATGAATTCATTTCGACCTTTACTTAGTTCCATGAAAAATGCTGTTCAAGATCAAGCAACGACCAAATCTTTACAATAGAACAAACTAAACTCATTTTCTTAATCTGCTTTTAATTGCTTTGCTTTGGCTTCTTCGTAGATCAAAATTAATCTTTTTGTAAATTGAATCGTATATTTATAAATAGTGTGATATGTGATCGGTATCGATTGATTCTCTTTGAAAAATGTTCTTTGCAAATTTGATATTATTAATTGTCGTTGTTTGTGAAGTGATACCCATAGTTTTAAGTTGGGATCCTTCGAAATTTGAATATGATGCTGGTCCCAATTATACACTTGTTTGGCAAGATCAATTTGAAAATGTTGGACCAGCTGTAGCAACAATCAATGGTGAACCTGCCTATGCACCCAATCCAGAAAATTGGACTCCTCAAATTGGAAATATCAATGGAGGTTTACAAAATTATACCAATTCAATTTATAATGCTTATGTACAAAATCATCAATTACATATTGTTGCAATGAAAGAAAATTATACATCAGGAATGCTCAATAGTTGGAAGAAACAAGAATTTACTTATGGGAAATTTGCTGCTAAAATTCGTATGCCTTATGGACAAGGAATGTGGCCTGCTTGGTGGCTTGTTGGTAATGCATATGATGCATATTATTTCTATTGGCCAACTGTTGGTGAAATTGATATTGTTGAAATGATTGGTGGACATCAATGGGGAAATCCAAATGATCAAATTGCTCGTGGAACAGTTCATTGGAATGCTGCTGCCAATCAAATGGATCCAATTATTGAAGGAAATTATGGACAAACATGGAATACACCTGATCAATCTATGTTACATAATAATAGTTTAGTCTATTGGACTGAATGGAATACAACACATATTATTATTGGATTAAATGAATTTACAATTACGGTTTTTCCAACAACACATATTCCTAATTCAATCAATCCAGTTATGGCTTTTCATGGTCTTTGGCCTTATTATCTTATTTTGAATGTAGCTATTGGTGGATCATGGCCTGGACCACCCGATAATACTACTGTATGGCCACAAGAAATGGTTGTCGATTGGGTTCGTGTTTATCAATTGAAATGTCAACAAAAAATACTTCAATAAAATTCACTTGAAAACGTATAAAACACACACACACATAGAAAGAGAGAGAGAGATAATAGATAGATCATTTGTTAGTATACCAATAACCGCCACCACAATCGGCACAACAACAAAGAAAAACAATGATAAAGCAAACAGCAGCACCAGTTGTATTACTAGTTGCAGCGGCAGCAATACCACCAATAAGAAAAGCCAAAGTAATTGTTACAGCTATACAAATAGCACAACAAGTAACAGTACTATCACCGATGCCACCACCTCGAAGTTTATCCGTGTTTTCTTGTTGATTGTCGGGTATGACAATTCGTACTGGTTCGTCAATTTTCTTATCTGTTGAATCTATAATTGTAAAAACCTAACGGAAAGGAAACACTTCGTTTGAATAATAGACGTAGTCAAATCATATATCAATGCTCACTTCCATTTTTGTTTCTTTAAATGATTTCGTTTTTCGCTTTTTGCTGCACAATTTAAATAGGTCATTGAAAACGTTTGTTTTTTTTCTTCCGTGGAAATTTCTTTTTCCAACAAAAAAAAAGAATTTTATTTTATTGAAGATTGGGAATGAATAAATCATAGGCAGTAAAATTTGTTTGATCTCGATTTGAATCGATACCTTCTAACCATAATTGGATTTTCAAATAGTGATTTTGTTGTTGATTAGAATTGTTGTTGTTGTTGATTGGATGAATCTGTTTCGATGGCAAACATTGTGAACATGATGTTTCAACAACAATAGGTGCAAAAATAGTTGATGAAGAGACTTGTTCGAAATAACACCAATTTCGATTGGAACGAATCTTTCGATGAGATAAACGACTTCCATCGAATGGATCATTGTGAAAGAAATCGATTAATTCTTCTTGAGTCTGATCGAGTGGAGTCCATTTCGTTTGAAATAGATGAGCAAGTCGAATGGCCATTGGTGATGGAGGTAAATTAACAATGGCAGATGAAATGATTTGATACATCAATCGATGATCATTCTTTGCTGAAGTTGCTTTTTTTTTCGTTTGAAATCGACTAACAGCACAACAATGGACGTCACCACTGAAATAAGTCACACGAATCTTTTTCTTTTGAGAAAATTGTTGAAAACGTTGAAGAACACAATTTCGTTCTTGAATATGAGCTTGATGAGTCCATTCATCACGAAGATCATCATACGGATCAGGTAAACCAAAGATTGAATTCGTTTGTTTAACGATGGGCAAATTTCGACATCGATTAGGAAGATTTTTCAAATGTTCCAAAATCGATTCAACAAGACGAACTCGAATAAATGAAAATGGAACAGGAAATACAACAATTAAATGTTCAATATCATCAATCTCATTGTCAAGTCGATCGAAAATCATATTCCAAGTTTGTTCATGTTGAATTGTTTCTAAATCTCGTTCTGTTCGTCCATCACCACCGAGAATAGCCAAATGTGGACCACAACGAATAAGAAAATTATATCCATTAAAACCAAATAATCGATGTTGTCGCGCTTTTTCTAATGTTGTATGATGTTGAAAGAGAAGACGCATCTTTTGTGCAACAACAAATAAACCCATCATCATCGGACTATGACGAAGTAATGTTGGATATGTTCCAGCACCATCGAATATATCATGATCATCCCACATCATTACACTTGGAATCGATTCAAGAGCCAATTTCATTTCACGACGACAATTCCAACTTTCTGCATACGCATTAAAATAATATTGTTCAACTTGTTCTCTCAATTGATCAGTGAATTGACATGTCCATTTCTCGTTCCATTCCATATCAATCCAATGACGAATAAAAGGAATATCTTCAAATAGAAAATCCATATAGTTCTGATCGCCACCCCAGATTAATAAATGAAATGGATTTTGATCGTGAATAGAAAGAAGATGATTCCAAACATTCGAAGAATTCAAATTCAATGGAATTTCTTTGGAAACAGCAACACCAAATCCATTACATGAAAAAAAACCTCCACGCCATTGTTGACGATAATGAGCAATAACAAAACAACCTTCATTTGTTTCTTTATCATTCCAAATTAATTTCCAATTGATTTTCTCATCTTGATCATTGTCCATCAATTGGAGAAATAAATTGACACGAAATATTCGAAAATCAAACAGATTTTCATATAAAATTTCCCAATTGAAATTGACTTTTGTCTGACAAGTAAATTCTATTTTTGGTTGATCCAATGAAATATGTTGAAGAATTAATGCACTACCAATCCATAACATTTCTTTTAAATCTGTTCTTACAAATTGAAAGAATGGTCCTAATTTACTTGCAGGCATTCGAGGTGGATGATTTACTCCATCAATTTCAATGCCAATTTTAGAAAAAACAACTCTTTCCATTCTTGTGATACGTATATCACACAAACCTATTCAACGTCAAATAACTCAAATAAAAAAGAAGAAAAATAAATAAACGATCGTCATAGAAACATATATTTCTCTTTTTCTTTCTTTTAACATCTTTGAAGAAAGACTTGTAAATTAACTGAAGTGTTACTAACAATAGCAAAATCTAATCGATTGTCTCTATTCAAATCACCAATTAAAATAAGAAATGGATGAGAATTGTAATCAGTTGAAAATGAAATCATCGCTACAAAGTGTTCTATCACCATAGCCAACAAAGACACCAATTCGATTTGTTCCTCAATTTGCAACAAGAATATCGAGAATATCATCGTTATTCACATAATTAACGACAATAGACATTGGAAAACAATCAGTCAAATATAATGTCAAAGCAATTGTTGTTTTGGAATTGTACTCAACCAAGATTTGGTCGTTTGTATCAATATGAATTCGTAAATCTGCTGAATAAAACAAATCAATTGAATGAAATAATTGTGCAATTCTATGAAATGTTCGAATGTAATCGTGGTTCGAATTTGATTTGTCTCGATTGGACAGAAATTAGAAATAAATGAATGTCAACAAGATGAATATCGATGTTTAAATGGACAATGTATTTCCAAAGAATTTGCTCTTGAAAAATCGAATATGAGTGAATGTGTTGATTAACCAACTCAATTAGAACTTTCGAAGAACAAGCTTTTCAATTACATGAAATTGATAATCCTTTTGAATTTGATGGCTTTCTTTTTTTCAAATTTGCTTACATTGTCTATTCTATATTCGTATGAAATTCGCTTCTATCTATTTTTAGACGCTAAATGATAAGCTACTTACTTTTTTTCTATAACATTATTAACAAAATCAAATGAATTTCTGAATATAAGAGTCGTGTATACATGAGTATGTGCGATTATTGAGTGTATAGAACTTTCACTATCGCAAAAAATAATAGTAAAAAGATGTCATCAACAAGCACATCTTGACAGAATAGTACATTAGCTTATTTTCAAGTCAAAATTACAGTTTGTCTTATATTGAATGTATTCTTAATGTTGTTATTTTTTCTATAAAAAAGACAATTTCGTATCGTCTCTTGTTTTATACGTAAGTTTGTTTCCCTTGAAACTTGTCCTGATTTATTTGTAGATTTCTTGATAGCATCTGTATCGATGTTAATTCAATTAAAGTGACTAATTTAACATATTGTTGGTCGATACATAACATCATCATCAAATCCATATTTACGACATTTAGCATTAGTACCCGTAACAGTTCGACTTCAAAGTTTGATATTCTTATTTCCTGCCATATCTTTTTATGTAGAATACATTCATATAAAAAATGTTTCGAGTTCATATATACATTGAAAGTCTTTGCTTCTTTGTGCATGGTTGATCATTGAACCAACAGCAACTAATTAAAATTAAAAATGAACATATATGTATATCTTGATGTCAGTTTGAAAAATCAAATCTAAACATCGTCTATGAGAAAGGAGTCAAACCTGTGCCATCACTGCGATAAACACGTTTGTCGACGTCACTTCAAGGAACATGTGGACAAGCTCATGCAACAACTGGATTCATTAGCCGATAGTTTTAATGAGTTGGGCGAGGAAATCAAACGATACAAAATGTTAATGATGTGTTTGAATTAAAATGACAAAAGCTCGATCTGTTATTCCAAAAAAATGAAGAAGACTTTTCACTACGAAAAACTGAGACTCATTAAAAAGTAGTGTTAACAAGACACAGATCCGTTATTGGTTAAATTCACACTGATTATCTTAGAATCCACATCAAGATAAATATATAGGTCGAGGTACACTTTTGTGTCGTGACTATCAAATGAAATTAAATGACTTTTATGATAATATGGCACAAAAATGGGAATTACTCTATAAAGCAACATGCGATGGCAAGAGACCCACATAATGACTATTATACAGCAATATCTTGGACTTTTGATCGTAAATATAAAAGTGATTCCGCCACATTTATATTCACATTAACAAACCCACATATGACATTCAATTTGATTTCGAAAAGAAAAGAAAAAGGTAAAATTTAGTTGATAGACTCGTCCATATTATTAATCCATACAGTAAATATTCTTTGCACAGAATTAGAATTTTGACTTGTCTTAATAGTATTGATTTCACACGAATAATTTTTTAATCTTGTATGTTTTTCAATCCACTGATGGTTAGGAATATCTTCATTTTTCTTTAAGCGTAGATTAATTTCTTCCAAACGCATGAAGCTATTTAATATATAGCGTAGATTTTCTTTTGAAAAATATTCCGTTGTCAAATAATTTAAATAAGGAAATAAATCGTATAAATCATTAAAAAAATGTTTAATATTATTTATTTTATAACCAAATATGATAAGACGTCGAATTGTATCTAATGGTCGTTCAATCAAATGAAATAAATTATCAATATGTTGACATTGCAAATCAAGTGACGATAAGTTTGTTGTATGATTAATTAAATGCGCAAAATTTTCCAGATTAGTGCTTGTTGATATAATTTGAATATGTTGAATATTATTTTTATCAATATTATTTATTAAGACATTGAAATTTGTATCGGTCAAATTTCCATTGAAGAACATTGAATGAACATTAGGAAAATAAGGTTGATTTACATTTGAACAAAATAAATTCAAATTTAATTGAGTTGAATCAAAGTGTAAATTTGAAATATTTGAACAATAAATTTGTTTATTAAATATCCATTGAATTCTTTCTAAATTTCTATTTTGAAATATTGTCGAAGAAAAATTCGGCACTGTCACAAGTGCATTTTCTTCATAATTAAATTCAACAAACCATTTTACTTGGTTTAACCACCAACCTGTCCGAAAACCATGTAAACAATTTATTAATTGATTAGTATCATCAGATGGAATTTTAACAGGAAATTTGAAATTAAATTCCTTTAAATTAACTAATTTGAATGTTATAAATGTTTTCCATTCATATCCATCAAATATTTTATTTGAAATAGGAATTTGTTCAGAAAATATTAATGTTAAATATTTAAGTTTAGACATCGATGATAATATTTCTTTCAAAGATTCAGCATTAATGGTACTTATTCCTAATTAGAATAGAAAAAAAAAACTTTAAACTTTGTTTTGGAGATTTCATTTTTTAGCTTCCTTAAATAAATCTGAGTAGAAAAAGACGATATTAACCTTGTAAATTTAAATTCAATTGAATTAAATGTTTCCATTGATAAGTCTTAATTAATGAAACAAATAGTACGTAATTATAATTATAACGAAAATCAAATCCAATTCCAAGTGATTTTAATTGATTTACATTTGAATCAATAAAATATGATACATCATCAATTGAATTAAAAAACATATGTAAAAATATTAAATGTTTGGGAACTTTTTCGAATTGTTCACGAAAATATCTACTTGAACATCCGACAAGATATTGAAGATTTTCAAATAAACAATTTCTATCGACTAGTGGGAAACTAGAATTCGAATCAAAACGAAATGATACGAGATTATTGAAATTAATTGATTCCAAATAAAAAATTGTTGATCGATAAGTTTTATCAATCCAAAATGAACGAAGATTCGTCAATGATTGTTGTTGACTATTTGCTTTCAATAAGAATTTCGTTGATAATTCATATTGATCATAACCAATTTTTAATTTAATTATTTTATTTAAATCAATTTTGGAATAAATTAAATCAAATTCTTTTTTTGTCAGATTATTCGATGGTAAATCAACTAAATATATTTGATATTGAAGTATTATTTGATTAATATAATTACTAATTCCATAGAAGGATTTTAAAATATCATTACATGTCAAATAGACGAATATTTCATCGAATAATTCAACTGGAAAAAGATCAAGATATGTCGACATTCGTTCTTTTTTACAGATCTACAAGCAAACAAAAAGAATCTTGTTTATTTCAAATTGAATTTTGATATTATGTATGAATAAAAGTGTTTCGTGCACTTTTTCGATAACATTCGTTGATGATAATTTCTCTGATGAATAAAATCACTAAAATCACTACTACAAAAGGGATGAAACACAATTGAATTATTGTTAATATAAATATAGTGTCATAATAATTTATTGAACATGGTAAAGAATCAATAATCGATGAATTATTTCGTATTTTATTAAGTGTTTTCATTTCTGGTATTAACTTGAAACATGAAAATACGAAGAAACTAAATATTAGACACAACGAACATTTGAATGTTGATTTAAGATAGTTGCGAGCATCAGGAATTTCTTTTAATATGAAGAGAATGATAATATAAATAAATGTAGGTAATAGAAATAATGCACTAAGAAATAATAATACACGTATTGCAACAAATTTCTCATCTTCATAGGAACAATTAAAACAAGCTAAAATCAGTTCAAATATTGAAAATAAAATAAATATAAATATTGGAATTAATTTTTTGAATATTTTCTTGTATGTTTGTAAACAATATTCTCTGTCATTTGGTTCAATTCTTCGCGGAATTAAAATATGACTTTTAATTACTGCAGTTGTTCCATTGAGAATATCAAGAGGATCCGCATAAGGCGATGAACGAAATATTCGATTTCTTTCCATTTAATCATCTACTATTGCGATGTTTTATTTTATTTTTTTTATAGCAACGTCATCAGAATTAGTAGGTTTTTACCAATTTCGATTTCGTCATTGAGAAAGGCCCTCAAATAGATTCATCCGTGACGATATAGTCATGAATGATTACTCATATGCGATTAAAATATGAAATGTGTATATTGACATAAATACAATACGGAAGTCAATTTAAGTTGGCTCATAATAACGCTTCAATATAAATGAGAATATAAGAAATTTTATATACAGGATTCTCAAAATGAAGCTGGCGAAACTTTCGTCATTTTACTAATTCTGTAAATCTTTCACAATTACCTAACATCGATAATGCAATGAATTTATCCATAGAAATGATTTTTAGTTTGTGTAATTTATGACAAACTATATAAACTTTATTCGTATCAAAATTCACATAAAGATATTCAATTTCATCAGAGCTATTAGCAGAGAAAGCAACAACGCTGTAAATTTGTTTTTTTTCCTGTGACGTAGTTATAACGGCTGGCGCAAAAACAAAGATTGATAAGAAAAAAAGCCTTTTGTTTCGATAAATAACTAGGACAGAAAACTAACAATTCAATGTAAAAATCTTGTTTATTATTTCAACGAAAGAACTATGACAAAAAAGAAACGAAATGTTGCTTTTTTAATTATATGTGTGGTTCATCGTCGACCTCATGATTATTAATAAATAGACCTGGACCATATTCTGGATTACGAACAGTAAGAGGTGTATCGCCAAATTGGTTCCGCGATACGTATACTTGTTGGTTGATTCATAACCGAGAAAATACTAATACTATTGGTTCCATCATTTCCTGTGATTATATCAACAAATGTATCATTATTTAAATGACTTAAAGCTCAAGTCACAGGTCGAGATTGATTTGTTGATAGAGATTGAAATCATCCATTTGTATAATCATTGAATATGACAATCGAATGACTGCCATACTTTCCAACAACAATATCTAATTGTTGATCATTATTTAAATCAGCAATGGCAATTGCATATGGAATTGAACAATCACCATCGACATTGTGCTTTGATATCGTTCGGTGTACTTAAATCAACGATTAATATGCCAATTATCATACATAACATTGAAAACAAACAAAAACTGTAAGTTAACAATGTTGCTGTTGAATGTTGATAACATAACGAAATCGGTCGTAATACAAAATACATCACTTTCATCGTATAACTACGTTCGACGATATATGAATTAAATAGATTGCAATCTGATAGCACAATATGTAGGTTGAAAACTAACAAAGGAAAGAGAAAAAAAGAATAGGGAGTTCATTTGTGCATTTTGAATAAGAAAAAGAACGACATGATGATTTGTTATTTTCTAAAGGTAAAAAAGTTCTGTTTCTATTTGATATTTTGTTGTTCGATAATAATTAGTTGGCCTCAAATTAATTTTCATGTTACTGATGAAAGTACAGAATGTCTTCGTATTTCTGCTCCGAAATTAACTCAAAATGAAATTCAAGAAATCTTATCGTTTTGTCTAACAAAACCATCGAAATCGAACAATCAAACCGATGAAAAGTTAACATTTGACGATTTACGAAAAGCAAATGTAAGAAGTGAACAACTCTATTATTGGTCAGCATCCATTGATTTCATTGAACAATACGAAGAATATTTGATATCGAATGGTTCATTAATCATGTCAAATCAATCGTTGTTTTCGAATTGTACTCAACCAAGATTTGGTAGTTTGTGTCAATATGAATTCGTCTATCTACCAAATAAAACATCGGAATTGAATGAAATAATTGTAGAATTCTATGAAATGTTCGATGAATCAACAAGTTTGACATGTTATGTTGATCTCGAATGTGATCGTGGTTCGAATTTGATTTGTCTCGATTGGACCGAGATTTGTGATGGATACGTTGATTGTATCAACGAGCAAATCGATGAGAAATTCTGTTGGAAATTAGAAATAAATGAATGTCAACAAGATGAATATCGATGTTTAAATGGGCAATGTATTTCCAAAGAATTTGCTCTTGAAAAATCGAATATGAGTGAATGTGTTGATCAGCCAAGTCAATTAGAACTTTATCCATTCAATTTATTTGAATACGAAGGTCCACCAATACTTGATCTTGAAGATATTCGATGTCGTCAACCATCTCGATCCTATATGTTCTATCGATTTCTAACAAGTTCATGTCATAGTAAACGTCGTCGTTTATTACAAGATATCATCATCAATGATCAATCAAACACTCTAATCAACATTTGTAGTTTCACATTTTATTGTACATTTTATGTTGAACATTTTTATTCTTCAATATGTAAAGATATTTGTGATGGAAACAGATGTTTAGCATTAATCAATGAAACATGTCCTCAACTGATTGTAACAACAAATATTCCAATAGCATTTGCTCATGTTTATGTTGGATATCTTCGGCAAACAAACGACTTTTCTTATCATCGAGATCCAGATTATATTTGTTATCAACAAAATCTATGTGGTCATTCTAATCTAACATCATTTATCGTGTTCAATAATAAAACATGTTATCAAACAACAGATCTTCTTCCTGGATTCATTTCTCCGACAGGAATACATTCAACTATTTTGAAACATATTCATACACTTCATATATTAATGTCACATTGTAATACAATTGTTTATGATCATCCATTGAACAACATTGACAAAAGTCAATTGATATATCGTTGTCGAAATTCATCGAAATATATTTCAATAGCTCGTGTATGCAATGATATTTCAGATTGTATTCAAGGTGACGATGAACAATGTTTGTTAATCAATGATCAATGTTCACCAATTGACTCAGATCTTCTTTTCAAATGTTATTTCAACAATCGATGTATTTCATTGACTCGATTCGGAGATAATCAATGTGATTGTCCATTAACTCAACCGTTAACAATTCCAATCGAAGATGTTATTTGTGAAGATGAAACATTTCATTTATGTGACGTAAATCGTTTCGATTTATGTCATTTAAGAGCAAGAAATAATTATGCAGCCAAAGTCATTTCATTTGCAACAATTTGTGATGGATTTCAAGAATTATTACCTATTCTTGTTGATGGAAGTTATTCAACGGATGAAAATGAATGTCAATATTGGCAATGTAACAATACATATACTCGATGTGATGGATTTTGGAATTGTTTAGATGGAGCTGATGAAATTGGATGTGAAATGACACATTGTCCACTCAATCATCATCTCTGTATTGAACCGTCAACATTTGAATTAACATGTTTACCATTGTCAAAAGCACATGATGGTCACATTGATTGTCTTGGTGCAACAGATGAACCACAATTATGTCGATCGAAAGATTATAGTCAAAGTTATTTCGATATTTATTGTAATTCAATGAATTCTACAAGTTGTATTCAATCGGATCGTCTTTGTTCATCGGATTGTCTCGATGAAAATGACAAATATTTATTTTGTAATTTATCGAATCGATTCGACGCATTTGATTATTGTTCAGATCGAATTGATTCGAATACATCACATTTAGTTCGATATTTGTGTACACGTTACAAAGATCGACACAAAATCAAAATCAAACATTTTTCACTCGAACAAACAACAACAACAACAACAACGGAAATCGAAGTGGAAGAAGAAGAACGTGGTGATATTGTGTTGAGTTCTGAATGTCATCGTGGATATCCTTTACGATCATTGAATGAAATCATTTGTCTTTGTCCAACAAATTATTATGGTTCCCAATGTCAATATCAGAAACAACGCATTTCGTTGACTTTACGCTTTCAAACTTATTCCGATTCTCGTCGAACATTATTTGCTGTTGTTATTCAATTAATTGATAATTCTTCACAACGACTCGTTCATTCATCGAAACAATTGACTTATATTTATATAAAACATTGTCAAACCAAATTTAAATTCTATTTAACTTATTTAAATTATCGAAAAGAGATCAACCGAAGTTATTTCATTCATATTAATTTCTATGAAAAATTAACATTTGCCTATCGAGGAAGTTTGTATATTCCAATTGAATTTGTTTTTCTTCCCGTTCATCGTCTCTCTTATGTTTTGACTATTCCTCGAGATAATCGATCCATGATGACGATGCCGAATCCATTGAATTCAACATGTTCATTGGATTCATTGTTCGTTGGATATCATCGTCATCGACCGATTTGTATTTGTCCTCGAACGAAATGGGGTCCGAGATGTTTTCTTCGCAATCACATTTGTCAACAGTCAACCTGTTTCAATCAAGGTCAATGTATTTTAACTGATGATGAAATGATTTCGGAAAAGAAATTCTTTTGTATTTGCCCAAAAGGATTTAGTGGAGATCGTTGTCAAATTGAAGATACGAAAATTGTGATTACATTTGATGACAATATCATTTTAACAGACATGATACTTGTTCATTTTATTGAAATCCAACAATTTGGTTTAGTTAAAAACGGGTCAACATTTCAATCGATTCCATTCTATCAACGAAATGTAACGATTCGATGGTCACATCCATTTCATATTGTTTTTATTCAATTAACAAATCGAATGTTCTATTTAATTCATATTCAAACTAATTCGACTTCATCGAATTCTAAAATAGAGAAATTCATCCGATCTTCGGATCGTTGTGGACAAATGAATGAATATTTCAATGAAACGATTGTCAACAGTCATCTTATTCGTCGAATAAAATTCTATCATTTACCTTGTCAAAACAATTCATTATTATCATGTTTCTATGATCGAGATCATTTTTGTTTATGTCAAAACTTTGGTTTTCAACGTATTGCAAATTGTTTTGAATTCAATTCAACATTAATACACAATTGTTATAAATTAAGTAATTGTCAAAACAATGGTCAATGCATTCAAGATAGTGTTCAATGTCCGCAAACATCTCGATGTATTTGTGAAGGATGTTTCTATGGATCATTATGTCAATTTAGTTCAAGTTTATTTGATATTTCATTGGATTCAATTCTTGGTTCTCATATTCAACCCAATCGTTCTCTTTCTCATCAATCTCAAATTATTCACATAACTTTATTCATCATCATTCTTCTAATTCTTATTGGTTTTCTTAATTTTATTTTGTCATTCATTGCTTTTCAACGTAAAGAAACACGACAAGTTGGCTGTGGTTATTATCTATTAGTAACAACTATGACAACGTTATTCATTTCCATCATGTTACTGTTTAAATTTTCGATTCTATTAGTTGCACAAATGAATCTAATTCGAAATCGAACGTTTCTTCTCATTCAATGTGTTTCATTTGATTATTTATTACAAGTCTTTGTCAATATGAATCGATGGTTGAATGCATGTATTGCCATCGAAAGAGCTTTGAATATTATTCAAGGAACCAATTTTAATAAAAAGAAATCAAAGAAAATAGCAAAATATCTAATTACTTTCGTTATTATAATGATACTAATGTCAACAATTTATGATCCAATTCATCGTCGTTTAGTTGATGATGATAGTAATGATGAATACAAACGAATCTGGTGTATTGTCTCTTATAATTCAATGAAACTTCAATCGTTCAATAAATTTATGCAAATGTTTCATTTTTTTATTTCATTTCTAACCAATATAATTTCATCATTAATTATTATTATTTTATCAACAAATCGACGACGAATCATTCAAAAAGATCAACGATATTTCGAAATCTTGAAAGAACAAATCGAACAACATCGTCATTTATTGATTGCACCATTTGTTTTAATTGTTTTATCATTACCACGTTTGCTTATTTCATTGATTGCTGGTTGTATAACATCGAATCGACATCCATGGTTATATCTTCTTGGATATTTAATTTCATTTCTTCCAGCAATGTTGACGTTTATTATTTTTGTTTTACCATCAGAATTCTATCAAGAACAATTTCAAAAGGCTGTTAAATCTTATCGAGAACGTTTATCTTCGTTGTCATGTTATCATCGGTAAACTCTCTCTTCTATTGTTTTGTCTTTATAATGTATCATGCGAATATGACTGATATAGTGTAAGACATAGGCGGCGAAAGCCAAAAGCTGGATGAGGTTCAGACTTCACCCAAATTTTACGTCCACATGTCTTCGTTTCTTTCTGTTGCATGTTTTTCACCTTTCTATTTGTAATGGAACATATATTGAATTTGACACTAAAAGAAGGCTCATGAAAAACGAGTTCGGTACATTTTGCCGACAGTTATAATTTCCTAATCTAATTACTGTAACCATTCAAAAAGTAAAGACCGATCATTTTTTGATTTCTTGAATAATTGAAAGAATATATAGATAGTCGTTAGTAATTAACTATAACGCTTAGGATAAAAAATGACAACTTATTAATAATTGTAAGTTATATATTTCTTCCACAGAGATTCGCATGCATCAATTTTCAAACCAATCTTGATGTTCGAGGTATTTTTCTTCTCATTTTCAATTTCGACGTAAGGAGCAATGATGTTGTCGTTGACTGTAAAGTAACCTGCCCATTTAGCACCGTTTTGAGGCGATGGTTTCCTCATTTTAACAAGTCTAATACCCTGTTTTGGCAAAATCAGTCAGGAATTGCATAATTTGAGTCGAGACTTGCCGATCTCTATCAGATCCAATAGGAACAAAAGTCATTGTTTTGTAATTTGGTGTTGAAATAATATTCGAAGACATTGGCATGATAACTGTATTCACTAGGAGAACCTACAAATAGACCGTCACCATGAATCCATACCATAACAGATTTGAGCGAACCGTTGACGCCACTGCCAACTGGTGACTATATATTCAAATAAAGACAATCCTCGGTAATATTCTTATTGGCCATATAATCACCAACATGGAATCGGGTCGAACATGTTTTTCGGTTCGTTCCAATTGCCGATTGGAACTGGTTTGTTGAATCTCAGATCTCATATTGGTGGCTTTGCAAATGGTATACCTTTGAATATATTCTTTATTACTTGTCCAATAACTACGCCATTCGTTGTTTGAAATGGACCAGTTACAACTGTGAACACCGGAGTAATAAACAGTAGAATTGAAAATATTATTACGATTGAAATAATTTGTATAAAGAACGAGGTCTCCATTATTATAGTTATTTATAGATTAATATGTAACAGCATGATATTTTTAAATTAAAGGTTTACAGAGTAGAAACATGCGATATCCTCACCCTGAAAACTTAAATAAATATATAGCTATTCAATACGGAGCAATGCTAAATCATGCGTCAAATATTGTTGATGAAGGCTTTTATCTGATCATATGACTTATAAGATAAAAATAATGAGAGAACGAAAAAAAAAAAAACATTTTAGACTAATTTTTGTTTTTCTTTCTAGTTTCTCGTATTACAAATGAGTAAAAACACATTGAATCTCACAAGAGAAAACTGGTTATATGTACGTATCGGTGGTCTTGTCATATCTGCATGTTTAGCAACAATGATTGGCATAATAATAATTTGTATCACTTCACCGAAAATATCAAGTATGTTTCATATTTTTCTGTTCAATACAGAAAAAATGAATTTTGTTGAATTTTGAGGTCAAGAATGTCGACATATTTTCATACGATCAAGTGAACAAGTGAATGAATTTGATTCTGATCCTCGTCATGTAGCCGTCGGTGATTTGAATCACGATGGATATTTAGATATAGTGATTGCCAATTCAGGTTCTCATTCGATAGGGATATTTTTCAATTTTGCAAATGGAACATTTTCATCGCAAATCATCTATTCAACTGGACCAAAATCAAGCCCATCTTCAGTTGCTATTGGATATTTTAATAATGATTCATTCTTAGATATTGTTCTTACTGATTATGCGATCAATAGTATAGGCGTTTTTCTTAACTATGGAAATGGAACATTTACAAATCAAATATTGACTTTTTTGGGATCATCTCGTCCTCTTTCGTTAACAACTGCATATTTCAATGATGATAATTTAACTGATATTGCTGTTGTTAATGATGGAACATTCACTATCACTATACTTTCATCTCTAGGCAATGGACTATTTCAAATTGAGATGAATCAACACTTAGGTTACGATTCGATACCACAAGTAGTCATTGCGACCTATTTCAATCAAGATACATATATTGATCTTCTAATTGTAAATTCTGGTACAAGTGAATTGATTGTTCTTCTAAACAATCCAAATAGTAGCTTTACTATTTCGAAATATTCCACTGGATCGATGTCTCATCCAACATCTCTTGATATTGGTGATTTGAATAATGACACTCTCATGGATGTTGTTGTTGCTAATTCAGCAACGAATAATATCGGAATTTTTCTCGGTCGTACCGATGGAATTGTTGACAATATGATTCCATTTTCGATTGATTACTCATTTCGTCCACAATCTGTTGTTATCATTGATTTCAATAATGATACTTTACTTGATATTCTTATCATAGATTCAATCAATAAGAATTTATTCATTTTCAATGGTTATGGAAACGGTAGTTTTGAACTTATATTAAAATATTCAACAGGATACAATTCGAATCCATCATCGTTTGCTATTGCAGATTTTGACATTGATAATAAACTAGACGTTATTGTGACTGATAATCAAACAAATCATATTCTCATTTTCAGTTCATATGATAAATATTTTGAAACAAGTCCAATTAGATATCCAACAGGTAAAGGTTCGGTTATATATAGTATGGATCTCGCTGATTTCAATAACGATGGTTATCAGGATATAGTTGTTTCAAACAATGGTGCAGGATCTCTAGCTATACATTTAAATCTTGGAAATGGAACTTTTGAACATAAGCAAACATATGATATAAGTATCGATTATAATATGGACTTTATTACAACGAAAGACATCAATAATGATGGTAATATGGATATTATTTTTATATTGAATCCTGCCTGTAATGTAAGTATGTTACTTGGCAATGGTGATGGAACATTTCATTATGGCAATTCATATTCAATTGGAAATCGATCTAATTCATTTATGTTTGTTGTTGACGATTTCAATCATGATAGTTATGTTGATATTATTACTGCAAATTCTAAGACGGATGATCTTGGCATCTTTTTTGGATATGGTAATGGAACATTTACCAATATGATCGTATTTTCCAATGGTACAGGTTTTAATCCATATCTGATTGTAACTGGTGATATAGATAATGATCAAAATTTAGATTTAGTTCTGTCGGCTGAGGAAAAAGACGGTATTCAACTTTTGATGGGTAATGGCGATGGTTCTTTTCAAAATGCTGTGCTTATATCGACTGACAATGAAGATGTACGTTCACTTTCCATTCATGATCTTAACAATGACAATCGAGCAGACTTAATCTATACAAATGCTGAACATTCTTATGTTGGTATTCTATTGAGTCAAACTGATGGAACATTTACAAATATTACAAAATATCCGACGATTCGTGGAGCAGTTCCATCGTCTATTGCTTTTGGTTACTACAATAATGATAGTTTCATCGATATTGCAGTTAGCAATACGTATGATTCGAGTTTATTAATTTATTTGGGATTTCGAAATGGATCATTTGAGATATCAAATCGAATCGATACAGGATACAGAACTCAACCAATATTTGTTTTATTTAGCGAGTTAAATGGCGATACTCAACAAGATCTTGTTGTTTACGAAAGAGTTTCAATTGATATATTGATTTTTATTGTTAAACAAAGAGTAACGTTTCAACGGCAAACAAACTATTCAACTGGCTCAAGTTCACATCCGTCTTCAGTTGTCATTGCACATTTCAATGGTACTCAACAAATAGATCTAGTCGTTGCTAATTCGGGTAATGATCAAATTGAAATATTATTTGATTATAATCAAAGATCTTTTACGAATAAAACGATATTATCAACTAGTTCTGCTTCACATCCACAATCATTATTAATTGCTGATTTCAATCGAGATCATCAATTAGATATAGCTGTTGTCAATACAGAAACAGATGAAGTCAATGTTTTTCTTGGATTAGGCAATGGTTTATTCGACTCTAAACAAGTCTATTCAACAGGGATTCAATCTAGTCCATGCGCACTTAGTAGCGGTGATTTCAATCGAGATAATCGTACAGATCTAGTTGTTGCCAATGAACATGCCGATTATTTAACTGTATTTCTATCACTGGACTATGTTACATATCAATATGATACTCTTCATGTTGAGGGTTTACTTCCTCAACCATTGACAGTGGTAACAGGTGATGTCAACAATGATAATCATGTGGACTTAGCTGTTGTTAATATCTATAGTCTTAGTGTATTTATCTATTTAGGATATGGTAATGGATCATTTTCTAACTCGATTCCAGTTCCTATTGAATTTCCAAGTTTTCCGTTGACTTTAGCTTTGGGAGATTTCAACAATGATACTTTTCTCGATCTTGTTATTGGTCATCAAGCTATTAGCTTTATTCACGTTTATCTCGGATATGGAAATGGAAGTTTCTATCTAAAATACACATATACACCGACTGATTTTTCAGAAATATTTTCGATGAGTGTTAATGATTTGAATAATGATGGTCATTTAGATATTGTTGCTGTTATTTACAATACAAATTATATCTGTATATTCCAAGGTCAAGGGGATGGATCATTCATAGAACAGACCAGATTTTTGAATACCAATGTATCGAAATTGAGATGGGTCACTGTATTTGATTTGAATAACGATGGTTTTGTTGATCTCGTCGTTGCTAATTATCTTGCAAATGAAATTTGTATACTTTTTGGAGATCATGATGGTAATTTCACAAATATGCTTACACTATCAACTGGTAATAATTCTAGACCGACTTCTATTTCTATTGAAGATTTAAATAATGATAGTATACCCGATCTTGTTGTTGCTAATCGAGGATCAGTCGATATTCTTATTTTTTTTGGCTTAGACAATGGAACTTTTTCATTACCTCGAGTCTATTTACTTGATATTAATTATGATTTACTAGAAGTTCGCCTAAATGATGTAAACAATGACGCGTTAATCGATATTCTTCTCGTTAATTATAACGCATCGAATAGTGCCATTATCATACTCTATGGTTTAGGCAATGGTCATTTCACATCACCTGTTATCTATAACACTGGTGTGGGTTCTCAGCCGACTTCTATAGCTATTGCTGATTTGAATCACGATAAAAAACAAGATCTTGTATTTACTAATTCTAATCAAGATACTCTTGGAATAATGTTACAATTGAAATATGTACCGTTTTCAACGGCAGCATCAACACAAATCTATCTTAGTAAGAAATCTCAACCAAAATCTCTTGCAATCGGTGATTTTAATAATGATGATCAATTTGATATTGTCGTAGCCAATTATGGATTGCATAGTGTTAGTGTTCTTCTTGGAGATGGAGATGGCAATTTTGATAAACAAATCAATTTCTATATTGACAACAATATTCCTCCAAGCTCACTTGCTATCGGTCATCTCGATTCTGATCAATATCTAGATGTTGCTATTGTTAGTTCAACAACGAATACTATTATTATTTTGTATGGTATTGGAAATGGAACGTTAACTAATCGAACAATTTTTTCAACTGGTTCAAATTCTATTCCAGTTTCAATTACTATTTTTGATATGAACAATGACAATTATTTCGATCTCATTGTAGCCAATTGGGGAACGAATGAAATATTGATATATTATGGCACAAAAGATGCCCATTTTTCGGTGCAGCAATCGTATTCCGTTGGTTACGATGCTCGGCCACAATCGTTAGCAATTGCAAATATGAATAATGATGATATGTTTGATATCATTGTTGCTAACTATGGTACTAATTATATAGAAATTCTTTTACAAATATGTTAATTTTCACTCGACTATAATATTATTATCTCAACTATAGTTCACACTCTCAAGATTAAAATAGTTTAGTTGATGAAGTAATCTAAAAATAAACTGAGAATATGATATATGGTTTAGATTTTTTTGAGTTATTGAAGTAAAAATGATGATACTATGAAAAAGTATGAAAAGAAAGTTATTTTGGTAATGATCTTGATGACTTTGATGTGGCCAATAGCTGGCTAAGTGATTTGTTTGACATATGATGCATTATAGCCCTTTCCAGGAAATTGAATGAAATCTTGAGATCAGAACAATTTTCGGAAACTAAACTAGACATGAAAAACAAAATAGATTACCTAAATTGATATTGGTTTCCAAATAGGAAACCGATTTCCTAAGTGGGCATAATCGATACGATTGATATTTAGGATTTATACTCTATATTGGATTTGTAATCCATATGAGATTTATAGCCCATTGAGTTGGAAACTAATAATGACTTTCCTGGAAAGGGCTAAAATGCATGGAATCATTCTTTTTAATAAAAAAATAATTATCAAAAGTGATTCGATATTTTTCAATATTTTTTTGTATATTGGACTATATACAAAACATATCCCTAAAAAACGATCTGAAATTCGAATTTTTTAATAAGAGAGATCGTATTTTTTTCACCAAAAGTCTTTTCTAATGACGACCGACATTTTGAGCAGAAAAAAAAATCGAAAAAAAATTCTTTCGAAAAAGTGGTTGGGTCTCCATGGAACGACCCTTATATTAGTTTCTAGAGACATCATATGAAGGATTATTTTGTAAGTGTCTGTTCGTGGGCGAAGAAAAATGTTCTTCTCGTATTTGTTTCGTTGAATGTATTAACGAATAGAAGAATTACCTTCCAATCATAACCTGAAATTCAATTTTATTTATATCGAATTTGTTAGTTTGTGAAGAGAAGAAAAGAGAAATCAGCAGTGTCACCAAAAATGTAGAAGGTTTGCTTTTTTATTTCATCGAAAATTTTCTGTGGGAATGGAACATATATTGCCCCGATTCGAACCGGTTTCATTTCAATTTGAATTTCAGTAAGTATAAAGTTTACTTCAGTTTTTATTATTTGTGCTTTTATTGAGCTATAGATTAGCATAGCAACTCAACCAATAATACGAGTTAATACTCGGCAGATTTCTAATCATTGCTCCTACTCCCCCGTAAGAATACAAATTTGAGGTGTATATATAGGCATAAGAATATCAAGATCACCAGTATGGGTGCTTAGGCATTGGCAGTTATATAGAATAGAAAAAAATAAAGAGATTTATATCTTTCGTAATAGGTCTTTCCTTCTTCCATTTTTTGCTCAGGTCGGACAATGAACATTTACTATTCCATTCGTTGATGATGTCATTCAAGTTTGATTTCTCTTTTCTGGAACCTATAAATGTGTCACATACATTGAGATTTACAATTGATTGGCAATTCAACTTCATTTATTACGCAATATTGGTATTAACGTATTATTCATTGTTTCATAAACATTATGAATAGAATCCTTTTATATTCCCTCGATTGTAAGGAGGGTCATATGAAAAAAATAGTTTGTGTGTGTCTGTTTGTATCAGGGGTCAAAAAAACTCAAAATATAAAAGTAGGTATTTTTGAAATTTAACGGTTTATTATGAAGCTTGATCAAACAGAATCAGGTGTTTAAAATTTGAATCCGTGGTCAGATTTTCAAATTTTAAAACGAGTATTCTCGAGTTCAATAAGTGGGAATGATCAAATGCAAAATGAATATGAAAATGTGATAGGACAAGTCGGGAGTGGCAGACCGGAGGGACGCCGACGACCGACGAAGTGCTACTTCTGACGGTAGAAATGATATTTGCAAATTACGAATGTTCTTTGTATTTGGAAACTCACAAGAGATCTATATGCAAAAAAAGAAAAATAGTATCTTGTTTGTCTTAGAGAAAGATCATGAATTATAGCGAATAGTTATCCTAATGTTCGGATATTGCCCGAAGATGTCTAATTGAATACAGAGAATTCAGTTTTAGGTAACTCTGTTTGTATAACAAAACCGAAGTGTTGTCGGTTTTATACAATTTATTATTTTCAGGAGTCATATATAGAACCTGAATAGTTGAATGATACTGTATAAAGAGCGGGTTGCATTCTGTTCGTTTTCACGTTTTTACACTTGCACATTTAGTCGAGGGTTGAGCGAATCGATTCTCGATTCTCGCTACTTGTTTTCATTTGCAATTGTAAATTTTCTTGATCTTCAAGTATTTTATTATTCATTCGTTGAAACTTCAATTGAAAGTGTTCTAATTCATTTTTTACATCTTTCTTTATTTTTTTTGGTATTCATCATGTAAATGACGAACTTCAGAATTCTCGTAGAAAGTGGAAGTATCTGCTTGTTGCTTCAAAAATGAGTCGGTTTTTGGTCTACCAGTTATAACTCATTAATTTCTTCTCGAAATTGTTTAAGTTTGGTGTTGATTTTATTTTCAGTAGTAATTCAGATCTATATTTAGATATTATGTTGCATTTATAGCTATCTTCGATTATTTTCAAAGGACTCAGTTTTACTATTATCATTATTATTATTGTCGTTTTTTGACGTATGTTCATTCTCTTCAAAGACGGATTTCTGTTATTGTTAACGTCGTTGTTTTCATTTACTTTTGCCCGATTTTGTTTTGCGATTGTTGCCGCATGGGGATTATTATTCGGTTCACCAACCGACTTTGAGCCAAATTGTTTTTTTTTTTGTCGAAAAGACATAGAATATAATTGGAATTGTATTGACATACTGTCTGAAAGCCGTTGAAATATTTCAGTAAAAACATCGTCTCAAATATTTGACTTTTCTTTTTAGTTTATTTTATTGAATTGAAACAGACGTCAGTATGAATCATTTGCAACTCAAAACAAATATCAAATGGAAACAACATGCAAACACCATCGCGGGGGGAAACGGTCAAGGAGACAAATTAAATCAACTCTTCCATCCTTATGGGATCTATGTCGATCATCAACAACAACAAATTTATATTGCTGATTGTTGGAATCATCGTATTGTTAAATGGAAATTAGGTGAACAAAATGGAGAAATTGTTGCAGGAGGAAATGGACAAGGAAACAGAATCGATCAATTGAATTGGCCAACTGATGTTATTGTCGATCAAAAAAGCGAATCTTTGATTATTTGTGATCGGGAAAATAGAAGAGTTGTTCGATGGTCTTTGGAAAATCAACAAGACAAACAAATTATGATTGAAAATATTTATTGTTGGGGATTAATGATGAATGAAAATGGAGATTTATTTGTTTCTGATTCGGAGAAACATCAAGTGAAAAGATGGAGAAAAGGTGAAAAAGGAGAAGGAACAGTTATCGCAGGTGGAAATGGAAAAGGAGATAAACTCAATCAATTCAATGGACCGACATTTATCTTCATCGATCGAGAAGAGACAGTTTATGTCTTAGATATGAACAATCATCGTGTCATGAAATGGATTAAAGGTGTAAAAGAAGGAATTGTTGTTGCTGGTGGACAGGGTGAAGGAACTAGTTTAAAACAATTAAATTGCCCACAAGGATTAATTGTGAATGAATTTGGTGATGTTTATGTGGCTGATTCATGGAACCATCGAATAATATGTTGGTCAGTTGAATCAAAAGAAGGTTATGTTGTTGTTGGTGGAAATGGTCAAGGAGAAGAATCAAATCAGTTCAATTATTCAACAGGTTTATCATTCGATGTTGAAAATAATCTTTATATTGTCGATTATGGGAATCATCGAATCCAACGATTTCAACTTGATAAAAACTAAAAATATTTATGAGTAGAAAGGAAAAGTTTTGATTTGACTTTGTGAAAAATAAATTGATTTTCAATACAAAAAAAAAACTTCAATTTGAAATCAGAGCATTCTATTCAGTTTTACAAATATGTTAATTAATAAAAATAAATCTTTTCTTCTTCATGTTCGATCATTGAATTGAAATGAACATTTGTCCAATCTTATCATTTGCAAATGAGACATTTTCAGTTAAGTTCTCTTGCAATTTCAAGTGAACAAACAAAATCAAACAAATGAATTTGCCGATGAAAGAAATAAAAAGATTTTTCGAATTTTCTTATGATTTCAATTGGTAAATCATCTTCGAAATGACAAAATTGATGCTAAACATATGAGAAACGAATTGATTTTAAGATTGTTTAACATGTTGAGAGATAAAATAATTCTTTAGTTTTTTTAATCGGTTGTTTTTCTTTATCAATTAATTTATCGAAAAACAAAAGAATTTTGTGTTTTTTAATTTAACAATTCAATAGGAAAAGTCAAGTTAGAATTTGAAATTTGAGAATATTTTCGACTAAGAGACCATTCTTCTAAATAAATATTTCAAATTGAATAATAAAATTTCATTTCTCATCGACTTTGTAATCAAACAAGATGGTTTTTATCATTGAAAGAACAAATTAACATTCAAGCAATATTTATTTTTAGAATTAAATTTAAAAAGAATAAAAATTTTTCACACAAGAATCTTTGACTAATTTACTCAGGTGACGGCTTGAATGTCTGCCTTTTAATGTATTGTCGATAAGTCCTCAAATAGTATAGTGCTTATCTAATATCTGTCAGTGTTTGTTATGCTCTTGTTGAAAGCAAGAAAAGCAAGATATATTCTTCTAGTCGAATATAACGGGTGTAGAATTATCATAATACTCCTTAGAATTGAGATTGAATATTTTACAAAAAATACTGGAAAATTAAATACAAGTCATTTGTTTATTGTGTCAACAATGTAGAATAGTCTCATTCTTTTCTATATTTTCGAATTTATTAGATAAAGTAAACAACAAATTTTGGAGTTCGAGATCAGTTAAACGAAAATATGGTTATTTTTCTTCACTACATTATGAAAAACTATCAATAGTATGCGCCACAGTTTGGGCAGTATCGTTGCGAAAGCATGCGGCCTATATCACGCGCGTTTTCAAGGTGCATATCAGCTATCTCTTTCTGTATATCCAGTTGCCGTTTATTTTCTTCTTGAAGCCGTTGTTTATAATCTTGAAATACTTGATTTTCACGTTGAATAATTTGTTCTGCATCAATTTTTGTCCATCCAGTGAATGGATCACGTTGATCATTTGAAATGATTTTTTGGCGATGAAAAAGTGCTAAGGTTCGTTGAGCTAATAATTGTTGATTACTAGAACGAAGCAGTGGATCTCGATAAAATCTATATGTATGTGATTTGTTATGAATTGTATTGCCTTTTTGAAAACATTTTAAACATAAATCATAACTTGGCTTACATTGTATACATTGATATCTCAATCCAGAGATGTTTTCCTCGTTACAACCGTTACATGTTACTCCGAAATGTTTACCAGTGGTGTGAACCGGTAAGTTTTTAGTGAATCTATGTTGCGTTGAATGATGAATTGACATCAGTTTGATACACTTTTCACAAACAACAAAGTTAGGACATTCTTTACAGCAATAGGACACTTGTTTATTTTCCCAAACAATATCTAAGCAATGGTCACAATAAATTAAATAACTTTTTAAATAATTTTCGTCTGTGAATATTGACGATGATTGATTATTTGAAGACGGTTTTTGTGTTTGTTGTTGTTGTTGTTTATAGATATTTGTTATGAAAATCTTTGCAATAAAGAAGATATTTGACTTCGTTAATTTAATTAATAATAAAACAGTTACCTTAGCTAACTGGTGATTACCTTCTATATTCACTGGTAATTTCGAACATTTTAAACACACATAATGACGTGCACATTGTTGGCATTTATAATATTCGCCATCATCAACTACAAGATCAATTGATTTTCCACATGATGTGCATAGAATTTCACTATATGTTCGATTATTCTTACATCGAAAAGATCAAATTACATGACTTACTTAAATGAATTGTTATTACTGTTGGAAATTGACATGATAATATTTTTGCATATGCATCACTTTCATTTTCATCGTTTATATATTCATAAATTGGAAAATCCCGTGTTTTATTCGCCTGAATGGTTTTATGAGTCAGGGATGTTTTTTTGTCTTATTATGCAAGACCAATCCGAATTTCATGAATCTAGATCAGTTTCATTGATGTCCTCAACACCCTCAAGATGGAAAATCATCGAAATAAGGTTTTTGTTTGAGAATTAAGTTGTAAATAAGTTCAGTAAGAGCGATTTTATATCTTTGACTTAATGTTTCATTTAATGACGAAGATGTAGTCGAAAGTTCGATTAAAAATTGAAAGAAAAATGATTGAATTTATTTGTGTCAATGTAGTAAATATCCGTAAGATGGCAAATTTACTCTCATGAAAATAAAGTTCTAATAGCAAGAAGTTTGACAATGAAAAAATATCTAAATTAGGAGAAAGACGTTTTAAATCTTCATATACCATGGAAACTTTTTCAATCCAACTTTTCTTATATCCCAAAGGCAATAGATAGTGATCCAAGTGCTGAAGATCGTAATTCAACGATTCAGATAAATAATTGATTTCAAGAAAATTCGACGAAATGTGATATCGATTATCGGTCACTTGTTAGATACAGTTGCTTTTTCATCTGTGAGTAGTAAAAAAAATCGTCAATTATACATGAATTTCTTTTTCTTATCAATTTCAGCACAAAAGTAAGAGACTAAATAATATGCAAAAAATATAAAAATTCAAATATATTCTATTCAATTTTAAACAAATAAAAAGACTAAAAAAGATTAGTACTTGTTCTTCTCAGTTTTATTATTGAATTCATATGGTTTCCACCAACCCCACCATCCACATGCAATGATACCTATTATCAACGAGCCAATATAGAAAGTTGGACCCGACGGATGTGTTTCACGAAATATGTGATTATACCAAAAAGTGGACATGTGAAATATATTATAGATAAAAAGCGCTTGAAAAACCAATTTAAGTACTTCAGTATTACGTGTTCTTAATCCTGATAAAGCGAGAAATCCAATAAGAATATCACCACTTGCAACAACTTGAACCCAAAATTCACCTGAAGTAGTCGGTATACCGCCAAAATATTTTATTGTTCCACCGGGTGTCAATATATACAGTAATGAAGAGATCCAAGGCAAAATCATACTTAACCATAGATAGACCCGCAATAAATGTGCCATTCACTATTTCTTAAGTTGAAAAATAAACCATGAGATAGTAATATGACACATGTCATACACAGCAGCTACTTTTAAATAAAAAGATAACGTTTGTTCGTTCTAATCTTTCTTGCTTCCTGAGAGTCAGTAGTAAGAAAAATGAGACAGACAAAACAAACGAGACATAATAAATAAGGTCAGGTCACTATTGTTTTCTTCTCGATTTTCCGTTGATTCAAGAAGTGGGATGATTCTTTTTTCTCTTCCTTTTATTGACCATTAAACATTATTCAAGTTACACTTTGTATTTGATTGTATTCCTCAGAAATTATTCTGTTAGTTTCAATTACTGTCCACTAGGAGAGGTTTCACTTTAATATTGAAGGTACATAGAAAACACAAAACATGTGACAACAGAAATATTAAAATCTACGTTCTAGTATCTCGTTACTGTTCTGAGTAGTAGCGTTGTGGGTGCAATACGTCTATCATTGCGCATAAAGATCGTTTTGATTTTTACCCATAATTCAGGTAACTGCATGAGACAGATAAATGGTAATATATATTGAATCAAACCACAGAAAAAATACAGGTAATTAAGCGCTTGTACTCCCCATTCAGGATAAAACATCTGTACGGCACCAATAATCATTAATGGCAAATTCAAAGAAATATAAAGAGTTGATACAGAGATTAAATGAAAAGCCATTTTTACACACTTTTTCCAATCTTGACCATGACGATGTTTTTGCAATAAAATGCGAAGTAACAAAACCATATTTAAAATAAAAATAAGAAAAGTAGGTATAATTCCATTGGCAAAAAATTCCCACATTCCTAAGTAAGTATTTGATAGATAACAAGGAGAAGCTCCACATACGGTTGCTGTAAAATCATACTCATTTTCACATAGTGGAAAACAAATTGCATAGATATAAAAATACTTGAATAAATCAGAATAAAAATCAATGGAAAATGATGAAATAAAATGACTCCTCGTGTTGTCCTTGTTAGATTCGAATGAAAGATAAGGATATGTCGCTCAAATGATGCTCACGCAAGAACAATTGTAGACGCACTATAAAAGCCGAAATCTATAAGCAACCAGATTTGACAAAATGCAGGTGATGCTAACCAAACTTCTCCACGAAGATTACTATCTACTATCCAAGAATAGTCAAATAATACAATAAAAAAGGACATTATTAGAAGAACAAGTATTGCGTGGTTATGAATTGCTTGACGTTGATTTTTTTTAAAAAGAAGATATAATATAACAAACACGTAACAAGGAAGTGACACTATTTCACAACTTAGTAAAAACCAGAATTGAAAAGATAGAGAAAATTCGACATCTGCTCGAGTGATAGCAGAAACCGTAGTATTCGAAGAAGAAATTGATGTATCATTACTGTCATTCATGTTTTTTGTCGTAGAACTACTGCACAATTGTTTCGTATAATTTTAGATTGAAGATAAACTAATGATCTTAATCTATATATAAAGCATTGGCCGTAAATAAGAGAAAGAAAAGTTCAAAAGAAGAAGTTTTCAGATAGCGTGAGGAGCTCTATGACGTCCGTCACATTACATTAACATTATAAGTGGGTGGATGAACACTTCAATTATAACACAATGTTAACAAAAACAACTAGTTTTTTTTTCAATAGCATTCTTCATTTATCCGTGACCATAGGAACTTGGTCGTATAGTTGATTAATAAATAAACAAGATGATTCTCGTAATCTTTGATCATTTTTGAGATGATAGAGTACTGTAACCAATTTTATGACAGTCGTAGCGAAAATGATTCATCCGAAAAATAGACATGTTTTCCATGATTGTTTTTCCACGTCCTGTTATAAATCTTGGTGGATAGCCATTGATATACAAGCTATAGATAAGTCGACTTTTATATCTATTCTTTTTCCATTATTATTTCGAACTCTCTTCTGGTACACAGATTTCCTGCATTCTGACATCAGATCAGAATCGGGAAGTCATTATTCAAGATAATCAATCTTAATTATTTAACAATGGGTCGAAAGAAATCAAAATCAAAGTCATCATATCATCGATATTCAATAACAAATGATTCATGCTGACGCTAACCGGTATAATAAACAAACTAGACAAATATTTCTTCTACTCGACCAAGCGATTCCGAATAGGTTTTTCATGAGATTTATGGAATTATTTTATTCTCCTTGTTTTCAAACAATTAAAATTTCTCAAAAACATTCATGCAAAAATAATTCACTTACACGGTGCGTTCAAAAAGTTTCCGGTCTGTCTGCATTATGAACTAGTTGTCGATGAAATACTAAAAATTGTCGTTAAAAATCCCCATCAAATTCTTTTGCGAAACTTTAATTTTTGAACGATGGCAGCGAGAGAGATCTATCGTTTTCCCATCGACGAATAGGGATTGTTTATCTGTCGAAATAAAATATCTAATTGTTATTTAATATATAAGAAGGCTATGCAAAAGTATAGATACATATCAACTATTTTCAACATCGAAGTAATATCATTTAAAAAATTGGCAAATGAGACTATTTTCGAAATTTTCGAATATCTTGACGGTACTGATATTTACAAAGCATTCTATATATATTTGAATACACAACATCTGACACTACTAGAATAGTTGCTAGAACTTATTGACTATCCTATGTATTAGATTTTTTTGGTACAGTTGCAATTGTTAGTCATTTTTTAGATTTTATTTAAAATGAAAGTCATAATTGTATTAACAGTTTTATCGGACGTTGCCACGTGCGATATTTACCGTATTTGTTTTATGATAGATAAAACTGCAGAAAAAAAGACTAATATTTGCACTCACACATTCTCTCATATAATCATAAATGAAGTGATTAAATATTAGAATCTATACCACACTGCTTTTTCATAGACGCTCCCCCGACCGTCTTATTTTGATCGGGAGATGTGACAATCGATGATTGTCGATCATTCTCGCACTTTATCCTTCGATACGAAGCACACCTGTGGACTCTCCATAAATATGCCCTGATAATGCTTTTCTTTTGTTCTTGCGATTTTGTCCTGCGTGGACATGTTTTTTATGATCGGTACTTTTCGGAGTTCGCATATTGAGGGCAACCTCTCTCTTGGGATCAGAAATCGTTAGAATATGCTATTCACATTTGACAGTGTTACTAAACATTGGTTATCACATCGACGCATTTTTAATATAAAAAAATGATATAATCGTAAGGTGAGAAGGTACTCATGAAAAATATACTGTGAGGACAAAACCGACTGATATACTTAATACACAGACGTATATTAATAGTTTAAACATCCAAAAAGTACTGATGGTTTATATTTCCATATCTACTTGTGATTGTGAGTGATTTCTAGGTATACTCTTTGATACACGTAAGAAAAGAAATACGTAGAAATAAAAAGCACGAAAGGGACATATTTATAACGGTAATCCCGTTACTCAAAGTCATCATTCAACTCTAAAACATTGGAAGTATATATAACCCTCAAAATATTTTCAATTCTATATTGAAAAGACGTGATTTATACTTTGAATACTATTCATCAATGGCCGTCAATAGTCAACGTGTTGAAACACATTTGCCAGTCGAAGATTGGCGTAAAAAATTCCGTGATGTATGGAATCAAACCGATGAATTATTCTCATTACTACGTTCGACCGATGATTATTATAAACAGCCAATTAAATTACGATTACCATTGATATTCTATCTCGGTCATTTACCATGTTTCAGTTGGTTACAATTTCGAAATATTGACAAAGACAGTCAACCAATTGACAAACTATACGATCAAATTTTTGAACGTGGTGTTGATCCAGATGTTGAAACAGGTGTTGTCAAACATAATCATTCAAGTCAATTCTCAATCGATACGACAAATGAAGAAAAGTATTGGCGTTCATTTTCTGTAGCAAGTGTTAATGATTATAAACGTAAAGTTCGAGCAAAATTAATCGATATATTGACTAATATCAATTTGGATTTGAATGATATACAAATACTGAACATACTGAATATTGCTTTGGAACATGAAATGTTACATCAAGAGACAATGTTGTACATGTTCATTCATTTACCAATCGAATCACTTCGATTAGATATTACTTATGAAGATGAATTTTATCGATCGTTACATATTTCATCATTACCTGATAATAATTGGGTGTTCTTACCTGGCGGACAAACATCACTTGGAAAATCATACGACGTTCCAATTAATGAGTATAGTTTCGGTTGGGATAATGAATTTCCTTGTGAATCTGCATATATATCGCCATTTGAAATGCAATCACATCCTATTCGAAATGGAGATTTTCTTCAATTTGTAGTAAACAATGGCTATACAACAAGCGATTGGTGGGATACAAAAGTTTTCCAATGGATTACAACATCTGATATTCGTCATCCAGCTACATGGGTATTTAATGAAGGATCATATCAAGTCAATTTTATATTACAACGTCATATTCCTATTGAACAAGTATTTGATCATCCAGTTTTGGTTAGTCAAGTTGAAGCAAAAGCTTATTGTCGTTGGCTATCGAATAAAACAGGAGAACATATTGGTTTGCCGACAGAAGCAGAATGGGTCTATGCTATGTGGGATTGGTCGGATTGTCTCAAAACTGGTGCGTTTGTTAAAAATGCAAATATTAATTTTCGTCGTTTTCATACGACATCCGTATGTTCAAATGTCAGTAATAAACAATGTCTTCAATGGCAAGGATCTGCATTCGAATGGACATCAAGTTCATTTCGACCGTTCAAAAATTATCGTGGCAGTTTACCAACATATCCTGGTTATTCTTCGGATTTCTTTGATAATCAACATTTCGTTGTATTAGGCGCATCATTTGCTACGAATTTAGCATTAGTACGACGATCATTTCGTAATTGGTATCAAGATACATATCGATATGTTTTTGCGACATTTCGATGTGTTAAACGTATCGAGCAAATAGATCATTCACTTACTGAAATCGATCGCAAAGCGATTATTGCATCACTCACCAATACTGATCATCGTCGAATTAGTTCGGAATATCTTTATGATACCTACGGTTCAATGATTTACAGTCTAATTACTCAATTGAAAGAATATTATCTATTTAAACAAGAATTTGAATTATTAAAACGAAGATCTAATGATATAAAATCAACGATTGTTAATCATTCAAAATGTTGTAATGGTTCATTATCAACAATTCATTTGATTGAATTAGGTTGTGGTGATGGTGGGAAAATTGAAACATTGTTGAAACCATGGATTGAAACAAGGAATGATACTCCTTTTGTCTATCATCCAGTCGATATATCGAAATGTGCTATCGATTTACTTGTTCAATTATTGGAAAAAAGTTTTGGCAAAGACATTATTCAACAACATGTTAGTCCCGTATGTTCAACATTCGATGAAATCTACAAACGATTTCAAATAGATTTTCAAGGAATACGAGTCGTCATGCTCATGGGCAGTACAATTGGCAATTTTTCATCATTTAGTTCGACGAATATCAAATATGGAAACGATGCACCCGTTATGAAATTGTTGAGTTCTATTCGTCAGAACCTACAAGTTGGCGATTGGTTTGTATGCGCATTTGATATGTGTAAAAATCCTCAAACACTTATTCGAGCATATGATGATTCAAAAGGAGTTACTGCTGCATTTAATTACAATTTACTTGCACGTCTCAATCGTGAACTTAATTTCAATTTCGATATTAACAATTATCGACATCATGTTACATACAATCCATTCAAACGAGAAATGGAAAGTTGGTTTATTAGTCTCAATTCTCAAACTATTACTGATCATCAAGGATTCAATTTGAAATTACAACCATACGATGCCATACAAACAGAATTATCAGCTAAATACATCTATGAAGATATTCAAGTGTTGATGGAAAAAAACTCGATGCGTATTATCGATTGTTTTTGGACTGAAGATGAAAAATTACCTTATGCTATTTGTATGGCACAAATGTTCTAGTGACATTTCTATGTCTATGTCGAAAATGTCTGATTATCTCTTTCAATTCTGTTTTGTATACCTTCGATGGTAGAATAAATATAATGAACATTAACATGGGTGAAACAAATGAGACATAATAGCCAGTTAAATAAAGCCAAGGATTTCGAACTGATTTCATGCATCCGAATAGAAATGAAATAATCAGACGTGGAACAGCTAATAGAACGAGAATAAATGAAGAAATGAGTAGATGTCTATGATGTTGAAATTGTTTCGACAGATGTTCTCGATATGTTTGCGTTTTTTGGGCATTCGATCGATTTCGAGCTGCTTGAAAAATAATTAACACTGCTGATATTAAATTAATTAAGAATGGAATCGAAAAATGAAGTAAATTTATTATCCAATCGAAGGTTTTCATCGATGATGAATATTGAGTTACACACCAAGTCCGTTGTTCTTCCGTATCATCGACTAAACGACGATAAACAGGATCATAAATTTGTGTTGAAATTGTCAATAAACAAACGAGAACAATCATCTTTTTCGCTAATTTTCTACTCTTGATTTTGTTAAATAGAACACCTTTGAAAACATTGACTGTTCTTTCAATAGATACACAAGCACTCAACCAATCATTTGTACTCAATAAAATTCGAAGAAAATAATCAATAATTATGCATTGAATTCGTATAAACAAACGATTGCTGATCGTGTTTGTTTGAGCAAGAAGAAGAATCCAAAATTTAATTAAAAAGAAACTCATGGTTATTATCGATACAATTGATGATGCTGTTAAATAGAAACCACAACCAACTTCACGAGCTTTTTTTGTTCGAAAAACGAAATATGACATAAGACTACCGGAAACACCTAACACAAACATGACTATAGTTAAACCAATCAAAATTTTTATTGATAAAGGTTGTCGATGGATTCCTGTATTCGAACGAATTTGATAGGCTAAGATTGTATCGAGTGATAATGTTGCTCCTGTCGTCGAAAATTGACATTTCGATCCATAGAAACATTCACGACAAACACATATGGCCAACGTTGGACACATTTTATCATCTTGAAAGCAATGACCATCATTTTCACATAGATTATATCCTCGACAATTGTACGTCATCTTATGTTCGAATCGAAAGCAATTGACTCGTCGATCGAGATCGCATAGACACATATGAATTTCATCATAGAAACAAACTAAATCCGAACGTTGTTTACACGGAAGATGATACTTTTTAATACGTCGAATGAGATGTTGATTGACTAATATTTTGTCAAATAATTCATCAATCGATGCACAACGATGAGTTGGAACAACTTGTGTCGATAGATTTGTCATAGTGGTGATCGTCTGTCTATGTAGTGCAATCAAATAGTAATCGTTATCCATTTCAGCAAAAGCGATACTGAAATGAATCGATGTCGAAAATGATAATGAATCTTGATCGATCGGAATTTTCTTCATAAGACTTGTTCGAGTTGGATGTGCATCGGGATGAACAGTAATCAAATGAATAAGTAATATCAATGGAATTGATAATTTCGAATGAAATTTTATTTCAAATTGTGTTAATGCTTGTCGATATTGGCATCGATCTCCAATAAATCCTTGTGGACAAATACAATCGATTTTATTCATAAGACTACTGACACGACGTTCATCAGCAGGTATACATTGACCATGATTGAGACATGATGTCGAATGGCATGATGATTGACGAAGAACACATCGAGGACCGAAACGATCCATTGGACAAATACAAATCGATTCGTGTAAACATAGTGAATCCGATGCACAATGGCATTGATATTGAATATTACATTGAACACCTGACCAACCCGGATCACAAAAGCAGAATGTTGAATGTTTCTCATTGATATAACTCAAACATTGACCATGAAAGCATGAATTTGTACATTTACTCTCATGTTTTAACTTGTTCAATATGGAAACAACAAGTAAAATCGATAGACGATGCACAGGTAAAAATGAATATCGAAGTGGATAGATCCAACTACCTTGATAAGTCAATGTTTCTTTGTTAAATGCATGAATTTCAATGAAATAATTTTTCAAGAAAGTTTTCTTCTTTTGATTTAAATAAAGTAAATATATATGAAATTTTGCTTTACAATCTCGAATTGATAAATAATCAATATAATCAAACGATTGAAGAATTTTCTCGTGATCGAATAGTATGATTACAAATGTCATTATTGAACGCCAATTCGATGTCATTTCAATTTTCATTGTAAGACTTACACGTTCATTTTGATACTGACATCTATCACCGTAATAACTCGGTGGACAAAGACAGAATATCTTATCTCTTTGATTATTCATTCGAATACGAATATCAAATCCTCGATTGCATCGCCAAATGTCTGTAGATCTTTGCGTCATCATTTCATTACTTTTTTGTGTTTCCGTTGGGTATGAAACGAAGTTCTCAGTGGTGGGTAAATCTTGTGGATAGATTGGCATATTGCCCAATTGAAAATAGATCGTTTGAGATCGAGATCCCCATGCGATAGTACGACAAAAATAATCCTCAACTGGTGTTCTCTTGCTCTGAGATATTGAATAACACACACCACTATAACTCGTACCATAGTTCATACAGAAAGATTCATCATCAGTCAATGGACAATGATTTGTTCCATCACATAATTGTCGATCTTCATAGCATCGTTTACTTTCATTGTGACATTGATATTGAAGTTGATAGAGTGTTGTATAAATACGTAGACATCGATCTCGTTCGTCTGTTGCACCAAGACAATCGATAATATTATCACCAGCTTGTGACATTGGCAAACATGAGACTTTCGATGTATCATTAAGAAAAATACATTCATGATGAAAGTCAGGACAAAGTGAAGGTGAACAATGCATTTCATCAGCTCCATTTCGACATGACCAAAACTGATTACATCGAGTATACGTATTATTACATTCCCAAACGTCGCATTCAGTTTCATCGGTATGTTTTGTTCCATCATCGATGACAATTGGTTCGAGTTCTCTTATTCCATTACATATCATCTGAAAATGAATTTGTTCATAACTATTTGATAGATCAATTGTCCGATGACGTTCATCTTTATTATTATCACAATTGAAATTATTATCTTGAATGATTAATGGCGAAAAACATTTTTGAATACCGTTGACTAAACATGAAAAACGCTGATGATTATTATCGATTAATGAGCAACTTTGATTGAATATTTCATCGTCATTCAATGGACAATCTTGCATACCATCGAGTAAACGATGTTTACTAATACATTTTGAAGAATTTTGACATTGATAGAGTGTTGTATGATTACAATCTATTGTTTCATTTGATAGAATAAAACATGATTGAAATAAACGTCGAACTTTTTGAAAAATCGAAAACATATCTATGCGTGAACCGTTGATTTTCAAATCCAATTCATGAAAGTAACGACAAGATAAATTGTTTGTACGAACAGTAGCTGGTAGGAATTCTCTACAGAGTTGTTCATTGTAACAAACGTATGTTGGGAAAGAAATTTCTGATATGTTTGATGAGAATATAAAATATACATGTCCAAATAGCATGGGACTACTAGTGTATTCATATGATGATTGACATCGATCTCTTAAACAATCGATTGTAAAACAATAATCTTGACACCAATAGTACGCAGCCATTGAAGAATGAATAAAACATAGTAGAGTTCGTGAACAAAGATCATCATATAGAAGATTACTACGACCATTGAAACAACGTGGTAGTGCTGCTGAACTACATGCACCATCGCCACATGGAAATTCGTGATTGTTGAAACCTGGTCGACAAGTGTGCTCTTCACAACGAAATGATACATCTTTGTAGCAAAATGAATGATAATAATTCTCATTTTCGGGTTCATCTGTTCGATCTAAACAATCGGGATCAATTGGACCATCGTGAAAGAATTCTGCTGGAATACATTGACCATTATGACATCGATATTCATTATCGCCACATTCATTTATTTCAATTTGCCAACAATTTAATTCATCGGATTCATCCAAACAATCAACTTTTCTATCGCAAATATCACGCCAATCCAAACAAAATGAATGTAATGTTTGACATTGAGGATATTCATAACATGTTATTCGTGCACCGCTATAGATTGGTGATCTTTGTGTAAAAATAGATAGAATCATTTTGTGTAATGACATATTGCTTGAGAAATCAAATGTAAAACGACAGAATGGTCCAAACCATGATGATGTACAATTGTAGAATACTGATTCGTTTGAAAATGAGATATTCGAAGGATTATTCAAAAATATTTCATATTCTTCAACTAATTCAATTGCAGCCGACCAAGAGAGTAATTGTTGACTACTAATATTTTTTTCTCGTAATTCTTCGAAAGTATATTTTGAACTTATCATAGAACCATCATCATAGAAGTCCTCAGTCAATAGACGAAGGCAGTGCGGAATAATCTGATGAGAGACTGTTGGTTTCGATTCGTATGTGTCAAAGAAATGATCGTCATAATGTACATAATAAAGAAGACAAAATCCATCTTCGTATGAAACTGTTCTGTATATATTGAATTGATATTCCGGTACAGCATATATTTTCACTGAGATCAATATACATGTGTATAGAAAAAGCATTTTCTTCGATTTATGATAAAATATCTACTTTTTTTATTTTAACAAAGATTTTAGGCAAATAAATGTTGTAATTCAATACGATCCTGTTGAAGCATGATTTTCAGAATTTTAATAGAGTTGGCACGTTCAACACAACCAATAAAGGTAATATATAATCATGACTCCCATATTACTGTAACAAAATGCTAAATCAGGATCGTTTTCTGATAAAATCTTTTCTTGAATTTGTAAAGCTTTCTCAACCGATGACAGAGCTTCGCGTTGTACTGTCCAAGATTGTTATAAACTTCAACGATCGAATTATAACCAATTGCCAGATCAGGATGCTCAGCTGATTACTTTCTCAAAATATCGTAATGCTTTCGAATATTCTCCCAAACTATTATACACATCTCCCATATATTTGCATGATCTAGCCAGGAAGAGATGATTTTCTCCGTATTTCTCAATCAAAATTTTTAATGCAGTTTCTTGCAAAGAAATACTTTTCCGATATTCTCCAAGACGATTGTATAGGTCACCCAACAGTCTTAATGAAAACGCCAAATCTGGATGATCCTCAGGAAGAGCTACTCGGATGATTTCAAGATCTTTTTCGTAAAATGAATTTGCTACGTCATACTGTCCTTCGTGATTTTTTATAGTTCCTAGTAGGCTGTAAATGTAGCTTTGTTCAATTTCGTCGGATGTTTGTGATAGTAGCGAGATTTGTATTGTACCGTAAAGGTTGGATCGTTTGTATTCGAAATATTGAATGCATGGAGAAAAGAATTTCTTCTTCTTGTGTGAATTGTTTGGATGGATCTATCGTAATATTAAAGAGAACAGGAATCTTGTGTTCGTTGCCAAGGTATGAACTAGCGAAGCCTAGAGCAACGTCAATATCTTTACTTGTCGATAAGAAACTGTTAAATGAAATTAATCCTCCTTCCATATGTTTGATGCGGTTGTAGTATTCTATAGGTAAGCCTAGACCTCGATAAACATGAAATGATTGCTTATTTGTGTGTTCATTAAATTGATCATTATATAACTGTTCTATTTGTCTATGGAGATCACTTATATAAAAGGCCATTTTGATGATGACAGCAGTATCCATTTGTAATAATGCGGTATTAAGCATAGGATAGAGAAATGATTCTTTAATATACCACCATACAGGAGAGTGTTGAATGCCATAATTTTTTTTCATATCATCGCTAATGAATCGACCATGGGTATCTCTAGGAATGGTGTTTTCACAATAGGTAATAAATTCTTGCAAATGTGAGTTATTAAATTCAATATTCAGTATGATTTCTTTTAAAATTCTACTGTACATAAACGATGCATCGAGTTGATCTAAGTTCTGTTTTAAAGGATCTGTAGTGGCTGACATCAAGCCGATAGGTATAATGTTTTCATCATTTTTCTTGATGTCCACTTTTAAAGTTGTGCAAATGCTGAAAGACATTTGTAAATTGCCCTCGAACTTTTGGCCACTGTTTGACCGAGTGTATATCATATGATTCGTTTCGGTGCAGAATATAGATGGTGTCAACATTTGTCTTATCGTGAATGGTGGAGATGGGATATTTTTCAATATCGCCCGTGATAACAAGAAATAATTTTTGTTCTTCTGTTTCATCGATGAATTGATCACAACGATCAATATCATCAAATGTGTCAATAGTAATATTCAGGTGGCGTAATTCATTAATATTATCGCGCACGTTTTCGTCTTGTGCTTCATCTGAAGCAGGATCAACCCATGTAAACACCAAACGCATTTTTAAAATTAATTTTGGCACGTTTACTCGCGTTTCATCTAGAATTGCGTCTCTACGCAATTGGTATCTTTTTCATCAATTTAAAATGCTTTTTGTGTATCATATATGAATAATTAATGGAAATAAACTCGTTTTATGTTCATATCTAATTTATCTCAACATCAAATATCCTCAAGGATAGTTGATCAATTTTGAAATCATCGAGTATGCCTTTAAGAAATGATTTAGAATAAATATGTTATTTTTCTCTATAACTATAGAAATAAATTAAAAAGTGTAATTTTCTTCTTCCTGTCAGAAGAGCATTCAGTATTTTTTGTTTGTTAAATAACAAAGACGAGGTTGGGCAGGCTTTTCTTTGAAAAGAAATATTGTCTGCAAATTGTGCTTCGACAAAAAGTTTCTATGTGATTTTCTTCTTCACAGACAACTTTTTAATATTGACTATGGAAATAGCAACAGCAACCTTTTTTTCTTTTGCTTCGTTTGAAAGCAGAGTCAACATTATTTTCCCAGTAACGTCGAAGATGTACTTTTTTTTTGATCATTCTTATCTTTCCAACGATGAATGCTCTTCTAACCGTTCAAATTCATCGAAATGCTCTCTATCAGCCTTCGACATCCTGCGCTTTACTTCGTAATGCTACATGGCCGCAAGATTCATCAATTCAATCATGTATTTGGGAATGTCAAGGTCAACAACAGTGTCAAACAGCAATCTATTTTGATGATGAAAATGTTTGTTCATTGTATTCAGAATCGTGCACGATAAATAATGTTGTGTCATCGGAAAGTACTCGAGCAGATGTTATATGTGTTCGAAGAAATCAAAGTTAGCTTTTCATTTTCTATATAATTTAAAAGAGACGTTTTCTCATATGTTGTTTAGATTATGTTGCAACGCATCCATCTACTACGACAACGATGTCCAGCACAACAAGCACATCGGACACAAGTAAATACATAATGTCATTTTCGTAGAGTGATTTTTTTTTCTTCACTCGTCATCAAATCTTCGAAAATTACGCGATAAGTTTTTCGTTTTTATTTTGTATCAAAATATTCGAACACGTTCGATTATTTAAGCTACAACGACCCCGTCAACAACATCCACGTAAGTTTTCTATTTTTGATCGCACGAATCTATTTGATTGAGACAGAATCATACTACACTCGATCGTTTTTCTATACATACTTAGAACAGGTTTCATGTCGATCAGAATTGCTTCATTTTTCTTTAAAAAAAAAAGCATCGAGACCCAACAAATAATCGAAGAACGCTATTTGTCATAATCTTGTACCTTTTTATCTATGAATTACTTTCAATTTTTTCGTCTTGTCTCTTGTGGAAATATATAATAAAAATACTCATAGGGTAGGGATAGATTTCATATAACCTAAACTATAGTTTGTACTTTTCATCTGTTTTTTGTTGATGTCTGCATTCATTTATTTATAGCACAGCCACTACAACCACAACACCTAACCCATGTGAGTAAAAGAATTTTATTCATTACAGTGACATGTTCGCAAAATAAAAATCTCCGATTGAATATTGAAAATAGTGAAATTGTGACATACAATACAAAATTCTTCAGAAACATCTTGAAACTAAATGGTGCAGATATCTTTAGAGAAATTAATGAAATCTATATTATTATTTATATCATTTTTCAGGTGTAACTGGCAGTTTGTTGTGGAACACAACAGGCATCACTGTGCTCGGTATATCGCCAGGAATAGCAATATCGGGCGTATATGTTGACTCAAATGACACTCTGTATGGTGCAGATGAGATTACTGATTATGTCATATGGAAATTATTGAAGGATGCTGTAAATGCAACAATCATAGCTGGAACATATAATTCATCGGGATCGAATAGTACTCAGTTCTATAACGCTCAAGATGCTTATATTGATAGAAATGGAAATTTATATGTAAGTGATTGCTACAATTATCGCATACAAAAGTTTATCAATGGATCAAGCGTTGGAATAACTATTGCCGGTATAACTGGCTCACAAGGATCTGCATTAAATCAACTTGATACCCTTCAATATCTCACATTTGATTCAACCGATACATACATGTATGTTGCAGATTATAGCAATCATCGTATTATGCGCTATTTAACGAATTCGATATCGGGTATGAATGGAACGCTTGTAGCTGGTGGTACTGGAGCTGGAAACACCAACACATTACTGAATTATCCATGGGGTATTCATTATTTACCATCTGTGAGTAATGATTTATTTATAACAAACTATGGTGGGCATTCAGTGATGCGTTGGACACCTGGTGCTTCATCAGGTGTGTTTGTTGCTGGTACCCCAGGTGTATCCGGTTCAAATTCTACACTCTTAAATAATCCAAGGGGTATTAAAATTGACAATTACTTGAATATGTATGTTGTTGACACCTATAACCATAGAGTACAGATGTTTTGTGCTGGTAGTCAAACTAGAATCACCATTGCTGGGACTGGTATCCTTGGAAATAATGCAACGCAATTAAATAGGCCAAGAGGTATTGCATTCGATTCAGCAATGAATATGTGCATTGGTGACTTTGACAATCGTCGTGTTCAAAAATTTCTCAAACTTTAAAATCTTTTAAATATTACAAACTTCATATGAAGAATCTCTTCTTTTCTAACTTATATTCACATAAAAATCATTTTTCCTTGTCCTTTTATGAAACTTTCCACAATAAATAAAATCCTTTCTTTTTTTCTGCATTTAATTTAATCCATTTATGCATGACTAACTTCGATCATGAAATATTCGCAGTACCCCTTTTAATATAGTGTCTATTTATATTTCAATGTTATGATAAAGAAATTTTGTCATATAAATCTCCCCAAGTATAATCTGGATCCCATTTTTGTTTCATTTGTTCGTACCATTGAATATCGTAGATATCAGACCAATCTTTTCTCGAATAATAACTAAGTGAATATAACATTTTTCGTCCGCCTAAGTCCATTGCCTTTCTTTCTAATAACTTTGTCGAATTTTTAGCATACGAAGATTTTGGTTGCCAATTTGGTTGATGACTCCATAGACCAAAATTAATGAAAAATGAGTCATCGGCGTCACCAGTCTTCGTATTACTATTAAGAAAATGTGGACTCAATTTTTGCAATGTATTAGTTGCACGAATTGGACAGAGCCAAATTGGATCAAGTACATTGCTTTTCTCAGTAAATAATTGTTTCGATTGGATGAAAGATAGAAATTCGTTTGCTTTGTCTTTAGGAATATAAATATCTTGAATAAGTAGAGTATCTTGAATAATTGAAATCGAAGAAGCATGAAGACGTTTATATAATGATGATGTTGTACAAAGTAATGAAAGAAACGTTCGACTAATGATGTTATAACCACCAAAAGGAAGAAATTTCAATAGATTACGAATACGTAATGGAAAATATTGAATTTTATCTTCGAATGGATTTAAGAGATAATTACCCATCCAAAATGCTCCACGATCATATCGAAATAAATAATCTTTCAATGGTACATATTCAGTTATTATTGTCGAATTATCTTTCTTGTGCATTCTTTTAACATGTTCATAATACCAAGGATCCCATGGTTTTGAAAATGTTTGTATTTTGCCTGATCTTGGTAAATCTTGTCTATCAATTCTTTCTCCTGTAATAACAACAGTATATTCAGAAAAGACAATAGCATCCATATAATCTTTCTCACATATAGATGATAAATAATCAATCGGTTGATTTGTTCGAAAATAATTACATCGAACGAAACAACAGTCGGACTTGATTTCAATTAAACGTAATGTTGCATGAACTAATAATCCAAACGTTCCACATGAACTCAATGCTCCATAAAATAAATCAGAATTTTCTGTCGGACTACAAATTATAATTTGACCGTTACTTAGAATATAGGTTGCTTCAATTAATAGATCACCAAATTGCCCATAACGAAAACTTGAACTTTCTAATCCAGCTCCAGATAGGACACCACCGACAGTCAATGATTTAAATTCAGGAACAACAGCAGGTATGAGATGATAAGATGCTAATTCATCTATTAATTGTTCCATTGTAACACCAGGTTCACATTTAACAGTTTTCGATGATCTATCAATCGATAAAATTTGATTTGCTTCTCCTACATTGACGAAATGTTTCGTCGACGAGGAAGATACTGAACGACGTATTGAATTCGACGGAGAATTTCGTTTATTTCGTAGAATTTTAATTTGACGACCTTTTTCACATTCACGAATAGATTGAGCGAGACGTTCAATATCGAGATATTCTTTACGTTTTTCTCTTCGAAAGATAATTAATAAATGTTTACATATCCATGATTTGTATACACTTATAATCCATAAAATTGTTAAAAATATTTCATATACTGCAGATTGTTTTGTCATTACCTTGAATTCAACCAATAATTTATCGTATGTAGCGTTAGTAAAAAAAATGTGTTTTGTTTTTTTCTTTCCTTTTCTTCGGTGCACTGAGCACGTTTTTTTTATCATAGTCACGAGAAGAAAAAAGACAGACCCATTCCTAATTCTGAAATCTGCGTCATGTAAAATTAAATCACGCAAACAGCATCAACGTGATATTACTGAAATTGAAACATAGTCTTCTACCAGCTGCCCCCCCCCCCTTTTCTATTCTAAACCAACAAGAACGACAATTGTCAAATTCAATAAAACCACGACGTTCACCCAACCAAGCACCAATCCAATTTAAATAAGCATTAGGTATTTTTTCTTTTTAACAGAATATACAACTTGAAATAATTTCATTTTTATTGTCAAAATCTGGCAAAGGAGAATCTGTATAAGGAATCATAAGTATATCATTAAGGCAAGATAAATCCCAATTCTTTTCCCAGTAAGAAGAAGAATACTTTCTAATGTGTGTTTTTACCAAAAACCAATACGTTACGTAAGGTTGAATTTTAATATCAATACCTGACGACAAAGCATAATCAATTGTTCTTCTTTCGAAAGATCTATATTAAAATCGCCGTTTTACTATCTGGTGTATACACACCACAAATACGAATAGACTCAACACCTTGTACATCAATGCAACATGGAAAACGAGAATAATTCAATGTATGACGAACTAAAACTAGTACACCGTCTTGCTTATTCTCTCCTTTTTGATTCGTAAGACCTCGTACATTGAAAGATAAAACATTTAGAGAAGCAATAATCAGAATCTGAATCATCAGATGTAAGTGAACGAAGAATAGATGAAATTCTAACAGTTTCAAGGCGACCGGTATCCATTAATGGCGGAGGATGAACAAGGTTCTCAGGAATTGTTGAATTATAGCCAGTGATTCCATCGTTCGTACGAGAAATATCAAGATGATAATCACGACCACGATAATACCAAAAGAAAAACAACTCGAACCCAAAATTGTTCAAAAACGAATCAAATCAAACATTTTTACTTTACTTTTGGTTACCAAAAATCTTCTTTCTAAAAATTATTCAAAATGAGCCATCAAATTTCAACTTGTGTGGTAAATCAAAAAATAAAAATACATTATATCAGATAATTATTGGACATTTAAGAATAAACTGGTAGCAGTTATATATACAAGTAGCGCTCATCTTACAGACTCGCTGGCCCTTTTCTGAAAAAATGGATGATGATTATTATTTAAAAATTATTTGTTCACACTCACATAACTTTCAATGCGTTACATTTAAGCTTGAGTGTTATTTCCATCAATCTTGACATAATTCAGGCATATTAGATGTCAAAGGTTTAATTTGAATATCGAGTAAACTTCAAAAATTATGAAAGAAAAGTTTAAAAAAGAACGAGAAAAATGTAAATACTAGTTTTTATTCTAACAATAAAAATAAAATTAATTGAATAGTTCTATTAATTGAAAAAGTTTTTCATTCCGTTTCTAGAACCGGAATTCGTACCACCGGCATCATGTTTCTATATGCGTTACTTTCTTAATGCATTAAAAATGCCTTAAAATCTTACTGAAATTTAATGACAATTCTTTTTCGAAACTTTTCTCGAGATATCAAAATGCATATAAAAGTCAACGGAAATATTTTACGTTTATCTGCCATGTTCGTGCTTCAGGCAAATGTTTTTAAAACCTTGTTTTTACTAATACTCAAAAACATTAACGATCAAATTTATTCTCTTTCGTTTTACATTCACATAACCACCATATTAAGAAACCTAAGAGTCTATACTAGATGCAAACAAGTTTTAGATGATTAAGAATATTTTTAGCGTGTATTTTCGATTTATTAAGGCATGATAAACAGCACACAAAACGTCTACTTTCAAACAATTAAAAGATTTTTATTATAGTTTTTGTTAGATGATTGATTCTTTGCATTGTATGTTCAATTATGATAAGGTAAATAAAAAATTTAACAATGTGTTACAGGAAACCGGTGTGTGGATAAGGTCGATCGATTTTTGTGAGTTTGAATGCTTTGTGAAAACTGTTTTTCTGAAAGAATGTTATGCAAATGTCTCATGAAATTTATCATTCATGCATATTCTAACTAATTTAGTTTGTGCTCTTCACTGCTGTATTAGCTAAATACTAATAGTTGTTTTACTTATTTTCTTTTGTTCGCTTAGAGAGAACAAAAGGTGTCGAACTTTATGCGGCTGAAATAACTAAGCTACATAATGAAAAAGTGGAGTGGTCCGGTGTGAAGCAAATCAACGACATCGAGTATTTACAAGTCAATTCTAATCGTGCACGAACAATCAGTCCATTGAATGTGTTTTATTCAACGAACGTTTCGGATGACTGGATCAGTGATGCACGTGAAAAAACTGGTAACACAGATATGTATTTTCTACCAGAAATGATTTCTTGTTTGTTTCTTAGAAGAAAAACAAGTTACTGACAACTACTCAGATGAGGATAGTAATAGTAGTTGTAACACTAGTGAGGATGACAACGAATCCGAGTCTAATCAAGAAGAAGAAATGACGGATCGTCGTTATTGGTTTGATTGTCTCCATGATGGTTGTACAGCTCGATATCGATATTACTCCCACTTACTTCACCACTATACTCTTGGAAAACGTAAGATGAAACTCGAGAAACACTCATTAGTTGATAAAAGCAAAATTCTTTTTCATGAAAATCTGACGATAAACCATGGGACCCGGTGAAAGTCTCCGTAGAAATGGAAATGGCAGCAACGAATCCACAGATAACGAATCAACTGATGATGATGACGTTGACGAACGTGATTTAGATTCATACACATGTCGCCAAACATTCGATGATGCACGAGCTGTTCTTGATCGTTCGTCGAATTTAGCTGCTAAATCGACAACATCCACTATCCCATCAGCTACAACTGTATCAACAAAAAGGAAGTCAACAACAAATCAATCAAATGCGAATAAACATAGAAGCAAATAATATTTGCTAAATTCATTTATTTTGTTTTCTTTGTTAAACTCATTTTTTCTCGAATAAACTTCTAGTTCGGATTGTTTCTCTATAAAATGAAGATAACAATTTTATTTTATTTATATAAAATCATCACAACAACAACATTAATCTTAATCAAAATCTATTGTTCCTTCGAACTAATTAAATCACAGTTATATCTACACCGTTAAAGCTATACCTTCCTAATATTTACAAGACACTTTTGCATGTCTAGAAATGTAGCGAAGTCAATCGTTTTGAGAAACAATTATTGATTTATATTATGGCATTGTTGATTTTCGTAGCATAATATTTTGACGTAATCAAATAATGAGAGTCTTATCGAAATAAAACAAAAAAAATCAACGAACAATGTTAAAAGAAAAACATGAGAATCACATTGAAAAATGCAAAAATCGATAAAATACGTCGTCAGTAGTCAACATTTCGGTCAATCTTGTTCGGCTCTAGAATCTATTTGAAAACGCTCTATACACCAATCGATACAGAATTAAATCGGCAACAAAATGGTAAAAAAGTTTTTTGGCAATCGACTTCTCTCATGTGTTTACAGTTGAAATACTGAAAATTACAGATATTCGAAAAATATGCTCATCGAAAGTATTTCACATTTTTCGATGTCATTTTGACATCCAAAGAAAAGACTATATATACAGTTTTGTAGAGCAAGTGAAGCTCTATCGATTGGTATATGACTCTATTTTCTGTCCCTGGCAAATCAGCAATGGTAAGGTTTTAGACCATAAAACTTTGGATTCTTTTATGATATACCAAAGCCTAAATTCCTATGAGGTCAAATCCAAAATCGGTTAACCATCATGTTTCGGCTATCTCTGATTGTTTCGCGGAACGTTTCTTAATTGGGCAGCTTTATAGGAAATCGGCTGTGGCTTATGTGGAATGGCTCATATTACAAAAACACAACAAAGTCAATAGATGTCAAACTAATGGAAAGTGATTAAACGGATTTTTATTGAGTAGCTAAAAGTATTAGTATAAAACGCTTAAACAATTAAAATTAAAAACTGTGATAAAGTATGTTTAAAATTGCAGTGTACTTCAAGAAGATAATATTAATTTCGTTGTATATTTAATTAATAAATGTTAGAATTAACATAGAATAAGAATAAAAAGAAGAGGACATAAGTAATTCGTCCTTGGTAATAGGAGTGACTACTTGACGTCGTTTTTGTCCATTTTTCACCACTGACTGTATACGGACCAAACGTTTGAGTAGGTTTAACATTTGAATTATATGGATTATCTCCCAGGTTATAATATGAATATGTATAGTTTCCCTGAAATGTCGTACCATCATTGTTAAAGTTAACATAGATGTCAGCGACCGATGGTTTACTCGTAGTTTGACTTGTCTGATGCATGTAGCAAAAAGTACGCATAAACATTTTGGTTGATGTAGTGCATTGCCAGATGCCAGTCTGTGCCGTAAACGGTTGACTTTCGGTTGTAGCATCAGGGCTGAAGCCATTTTCTGTATTATCAACAATAGAAAGTATACCGTTGGGATGAAATGTGATCAACTCATAGCCAATTGTAGGATTGTATGTAATTTTCATTTGATAGATTGAATTTGCGTAGTCATTGCATGAAAGACCAAACGACCAAGAGATATTCACGGCAATAAAAATAAAATTAATTAATAAAAATTTCATCATGTATTCTTTCATGTTAACGTTGTTAGTATATAGACAAGCGCTTATATATTGCTTAAACGTCTACGTTTGTTCAGTGATGTGTACGATAATAAAATACATTTCGTATTTACCAATAATATGTATTTTGCTATCGTTCTACCATGAATGTGTTCTATCGTCAAGGTTGCGCTTTCGTTTCGAAATTATTTAGATGATTTTAACCAAACGATGATTTTCCATAGATACAGGTGTAATAAATATTACCTTTTTTTACATACAGTGCTCGCATGAATAATTTAGTATGACTCTACATTTGCTTGAAATACGCATATTGTTCTAGGGCTTTTTATTCGTACGCGTTAAATAGAGTATGACCTTAACAATCATCGCTAAATTACATTTGAGCTTGAGGGTGAGGCTTATATAAAGAACTACCACGATCAGAATTTCACTAGCTCGTCAGGTGATTTATATTTAGCTGCATATAAGCTATAAACTCAGCTTAAGAGTCATTCCATGTTAGCCACAGCCGATTTCCTATGATAGTGCTCAATCGATATCCTCAGATCGGACTCATTTTCACATATTCTTTCTGAGTAATATCTCAAATATTGTCATTTAAAAATAGTCAGAAATCAGGAATCAGGAATCTACTTTATTATTCAAATCTTCCAATCTTTTAGATTTGGCGATCTAAAATGTTCACAATAGTATATTCTATTCATTCAAGTGTTGATGTGTAATAAATTTACGATTTAAAAACAACTCTTAATTACGCTGGATAGGAATACGCCCAAGCTAATTTAAATACATAATATGCCTTCGGAGCTTATTTTCTAACTGTTCGCTTATCGTAGACTATAGGCATTTCATACTGTTAGTCATCGAAGGTAGATTGTTCTCAATAAATTCACTGTGGTTGATATTTTCAGTCATAGATACTGAATAAATTCTGTCTGTGAATTGTACTATCGCTTTGTTTCGTTCTACATGTAGAATTTAAAACATTTGCCTAAGTAAGCAAACTGTCGTATGTGAAGAATTTTCCTAAACAAATAGTTGTACACAAAGAATCAGCACGGTCACATTGTAGTGACTTGTTTGATTATATGAATATGGTTATCTAGCTACAAACAACATATTTGAAAAAAGTGAAAACATAGAGATACAAATATATCTAAACATGTTTGAAAGCTTTCTATCGATAGAAAAGAAATCCAAACCAAATGCCAAGCCAAATCTACAAATCCTAATTGCTTGCAAATCTGATATTCAAATATTAAATCTGGACCCGAATTCAAGATGCAAATTTCGATAATACTTTACATATATAGATAACCAAATTCAAATCAGTATAGAAATTTATCCAACAAACAAAAGCTTACCCTAATCAATACCATCATCCTCATTATTGAGAAAAAAAATTATAAACAAGTGTTTATTGAAAAGATCTTCAAATTCTCTGTTCATATGAACTAATGGCAGTGGTTTTACAGTTTTTTAAATGGAAAAGAATCGTGTAGAATATGCCTGACTTTGGATAATTGTATCCTCTGAATGAATGTTTAAATTGCGATAGATAAGAGAACATTTGTTCTGCAACTTCAGTGTTTATGGAAGCATAAATATCATTATGGCACGAATGATCTGGTCTCATCACTGTTTTGCACATAGGCCTCGTATGATTTTTAACGTGAAAGCGATCAACTGCCATTGTTAATGATGTGAGAAATTGTGTACAACTTGTTGATTTTAAATTATCCGAACCAAAATGTCTCTTTATAAACAATTTTAATGTGCATGCACAATCGTAACACATTGCTGTGGGCAACTGACCGAAGCGGGAAATGATTAATATATGATGAAGCACCCGTCGCACTATTTTTTGTAAGACAAATGTTTCTTCTTTATTCTCTTGAGGTACTTCATGTGGTACATCTGATGTTTTATTTGCAGATGTTAATATTGTTGGTTGATGATGCTCACAATATCGGTAATCAACTCCAGGTGCTATAGTGAAACAATATAAATCAAAGAAAAAACAAATCCATATATAAAAATGTACAAGCAAAAAAGCTAATCTCAATCATAGGGGTGTCTCTTTAACTTTTCTTTAAAAGTTAAAGTTAAAGTGAGTTTTCATTTTTATATTTATAATTACACTGACTGATTCATAAACACTCATTAAGTCATCTGCTAGCTTGAAGAGGTTCAAAAAAATGAATTGAGTTGATTACAATTCACATTTTTTACTGAGTTGCCCAGCTCTGCAATGAAGATTGTTAATTTCTATTAAACCACAACAAACACAAAAAGTTTCTGAAATCATCCGTTCCAATCGGAATATACCACAGCTCACTCTGTTTGAATGATAATTGAAGTAAATTTTATCAGAAAACCTCACGTCATTTTGCTTCCACAACAAAGATGTGACACCTTCCAGAAGCGGAAACGAATAGAAATTTTTTGATTCGGTCCGACATAATCTGTATTCGATCCGATCCGATTCAATCTGTATTCGACCCGTTTTCGCTCTCTGACACTTTCAATCACTATCACTTGTGTTTCATCGGTCAAATATTAAGCGATTCGACAACATCAATTCTTCAACAAATTTAACGAAATTTTTAAAAATATGCAACCACGTTGCACACATGAGTCATGTAATATTCGAATCATCCCTAAATCCTGCATTTATCATTATTACTAGGTCGCGTGAAGTGAACCAAAATCAGTGTCAACCAAAAGGAAGCTCAAAAACGTATTTTAATTTTTGATAAATTGAATGAATGCTTTCATAATATGTCGACTTGTCCTGTTGAAAAAAAATTGTTTTGATATGTAGAGCTGTTGATCGTGTTCTATCTGAATTACTTGATTTCGCATGGACTTCCGGTCGAATATTTTTGTGATTCTAGAATAAAAATCGGAATTTTTTTAAAAACTTTCCATATGAAACTATCCTAATTTCTTTGGTTCACTTCACGCGATCCATCACTCATGACTCGCGCGACTCAACTGTTTTCTTTACGAATCACTGACATTGTTTTCAATATATCGGTATGATTTTCTACCATATAACCGTTTCCTTCATATAGAGAAAACTCACAGCTAAATACTTTCAAAAACTAACCGCCATATTAGTTTTTGAATATTTCATTATGCTTTATCGAACTCTGTAAAATATATTCTTATTCTCCTAAAAATCAGTTTATTGAGAAATGCCATCTAAAATACTTAAAACAGGATGATATTCATCGCGACTCGACTCACTTAATCTTCGACTGCAAACGTTCCGTGAGAATGTAGAAATAAACAAATCAAGAGCTATCGGTATACAATATAATTTGCACGGCAGATATGGCTTACAAACATTAAAACTCATCATGTATGTAAAGATAACAGTCATAAGGGACATTTATAACGCATGAGTAGCGAAGCATTCGATTATACGGTTTATCCACTATACGTACTGTTTCCTGATTGGACCGGACAAACAAAGTTTTAAGACTTTTTCCTACCCATTTTAGAAGCCTATAACCCTTTCTTTCAGAAAAGGGAATAATTCCTTCTTCTTAATGCTGTTGCTTAAACTCCTACTGGTGACCAGATATCTTTTCAAATTTTTCGTTGAATATATTCAACATACATGCTATAGCGAAAGAAATCTGTCTGAAGTATACCTCAAGATGAACCATCTTTTAAATAACACAGATTTGCTATCGAGAAAAATCAAAAATAAGTTCAACGCTACTTGTTAGTAAAGATTTATTCTAAAATTAAATAAAATTTGTTAATATTGATTTAAATAAAAATAAAAATAAAAGTTTCAATTTAATTTATTTTGACAAAATGTTTGAGATGGTTGACATGTTGATAAACAATTAATAGTAGAATTTAAATTTATTTTTGATGGACAAATTCCATTATTTTTATAAGAAAAAGAATATTTGTTTAATAAATTTTCATAAATTCCTTGATTAATTAAATAATTAATTGCATTAACAAGTGTACAACATAATTTGGGATTATTTTTATTACATAAAATTCCATAAGGTTGAACATCATACGGTGTTCCAACAACTTTTACACCACTGTTTGATTGTGATGCAGTATATGTTAATAAAGCTTCATCATAAACACCAACTTGAACAGTTCCTGCTTTAACTAAATTAAGTGCTTCTGTGAATGTTTGCACAGTTGTTAATTCAATTTGATTATTAGAATCACATTTAGTATTTTGTGTATTAATATCATTTACATGAATTGTATCTGCTAAAACAACAACTGTTTTTCCGCATAAATCATCAAGATTATTAATAATTAAATCAGATGATGATTGAACCATAAAAGAAGAGCCTGTTTTAAAATATTGAGCAAAATTAACAGATTGTTCTCTTGCTAATGTATCTGTTTGTGAACTAATTGATATTGTATTTAGATCATTTTGAACAACTGGTATTAAATTTGAAAATGTTGTATATTCATATGTAAATTGAATATTATATAAAGTTGAAATATAATTCATTAAATCAACATCTAATCCAATTGGTAAATCATTTCCACTTTGAGATATAAATGGAGATTGATCATTTACTGTTATTATTTTAATAGGATCTGCTATTGAATTACATTTAGCATAATTTCTTAAACATTCTTGATTACAATTAGTTGAACATTGTGAAGAACATGAGACTGAGACTGTATCTACATTTTATTTTGAAAATAAAATAAAATAAAATAAAAATAAAATTTACTTGTTTTACGTGGTAAGTATAATGGAATAAGAGAAAGAATAATAGCTGCTGCAATTAATAAAAGTATTAATCCCAAACTGCACAATCCAACACAAACAATCCATGGCACTGAATTACCTTTTCTAAATATACAAATATAATCTTAATTTTAATATTAAAAAAATAAATTAGCGAATAGGATTTACTGCATTTTTGTCTGATCAAATATTATTTGTTTAATTGTACTGTACTGACAAATAAAAATTAGAAAAGAATATGTCAAACAACATATATATATGGGCAAAATCATTTTAATAGCGACGTGACATCGTACGATTCTCGCACGTATATCTAAACTCAGCGAGCATTTATAAAGTTGCTTTTAATATATTATGTAGATGTCCGAGCACTTAATGTGTCCCACA
>Ga0209930_1000901_pt1 | contig 55831 bp, 54 predicted proteins | sample ThiBiot_500_biof_2_FD_183948 | JGI IMG/M metagenome (GOLD analysis project Ga0209930, IMG submission 183948) | Wastewater bioreactor microbial communities from Cape Town, South Africa - Thiocy_cont_500_biof (SPAdes) | ecosystem: Engineered > Bioreactor > Thiocyanate-remediating >...
TTGATCATGCCGGTCTGGCCGGCCCACAGCCCGGCTCCCGCCGCAGCGATGATCGCTGCGACGGAAACCAACCCCTTGATAAAGGCGCTCATTGGACGGCCTTGACGACGAGCTTGTTCTCGACCGTCCCGGTCTCGCCCTGTACCTTAGCGCCGAGCGACAACGCCCATTTGCCGGCCATGCCGAGATCGGTCTTGAACTTGTAGACGCCGAGCTCGGTCGATGAGACGGCCTCAATCGGCGCGGTCATCGTTTCCATCCCCTCGGGTCCCATGTCGATGCGCTTGGCGACGATGACAGCGTCGGCGATGGCGCGGCCCGAGGGCTTGTGCACCAGCTTCACCGAGATCACCGCAGCGCCCTGCTTCACGTCCTTGTCGAGAAGTTGGAACTCGTAATCCTTGCTGTCGGCGAGGGCCGAGCCGGCCATGGCCATCAGTAGCGCGACGCCAACGGCGGCCGCGCGCAATGCGGAACGTTGCATGAAAAAGATCTCCTGTTGTCGTGAACCTACGGCGCGTGGCCAGCATTGGCCGACGCGCGCACGAGCCCCGGCATGGCCGGCGGCCGCGTTGACGCCCGATAGGGCGCGGTTCAGGCGCTGGGAGGTCGGAGAAGTGGAGGGATCAATGAGCCGGCGGTGACGGCGACCGGAACCGGTGCGACACGCCCGACGATCACGTCACCATGGAGCCGCGTCTCGGAAACCAGCGGTGGCAACGGCTGGAAAGTTTTGACCAGGCAACTGCCCATTTCCGGGCAGACTTTCTGCGGGCAATCCGGGCACGACTTCATCGGCTTTTGACAGGGCATCTCGCCCTTCGCATCAGCCATTGACATGCCATGAGCAACCGCTGGTTTGGCGCTAGCCATTGCGAAGGCGTACGTCGCCGTGAGCGGCATGGAAAGCAACGTCCCTAGCATGGCAAGCATGCCGAGCATCGCAAACCAGCGCTGGAACAGACGGTTTCTCACGACGTCAAACTGCCATACCTCAAGCTGAACTGCAACGTACCCCTGGCTTATTGCTGGGCAATGAATAATGGCGTAATGCCGCTGCGGTCAGAATATCGCCTTATCGCGGTACTTGGCATGATCGAGACCGTTCACCTCCGCCAGTCCCTTGGCGTCCTTAAACACCGTCCCGTAAATGTTGGCGCCGGTGAAGTCGGCGCGCCGGCAAGCTCCGCGCCGCTCAGGTCCGCGTTCGAGAGATCGGCACTGGCGTTCTGCTGGTACCGACCATCGAAGCGGCGGCTATGGCACAATCATCCGTCAGCGTCGCGGCAATGCGCTTCGGTTAAACGCGGTCAAATTGCAAAGCTCTAAGGCGCACCACGCGTGATTCGACACCGCGTGGTGCGCGTTCTCACGGCCTCACTTTACTGCGGCTGGCGGGTTGGGGCAGTCCGCATTCTTATGGATCGCCGCATAGGGCTGCGATGATTTAGGCGTGTTGATCCACATCAAGTGCGTTCCGTTCGCGGTATCGGCTTCGGCAGCTGCGCCTGGGGCTGAAACGGCAATGAGCGCAGCAAGGGCAGCGAAAATCGTTTTCATGGTCATTTCCTATTTGATAGCAACGTCTCCAAGGGACAATTCGCAGAAACAGCACATTCGGTTACAGCGATCGGAATCGTGTTGCATTTGGTGATGGCACCTATTGAGGCACACGCCTCTTTTTTTTATCTGTAACCGCGCAGGGCAGGCTTCCGAATAGATCAAAAGAGGGGAACGCATGGCCGCCAACGAAGCAGAACTCAAAAGCCTGATGGTGAAAGCGCTTGATGGTGAGTCGCTAGCCTATCGGGCGCTCCTCGATGAGATGAGCCGATATTTGCGGGTGTTTTTCAGAGCGAAGCTTTCAGGCCAGGGACGAAGCGCTACCGAGGCAGAAGATTTGGTTCAGGAGGTTCTATTGGCCATCCATACGCGGCGACATACCTTTCATCCTGATGAGCCATTTACGCCATGGATGCACGCTATCGCGCGATACAAGTTCATCGATCATCTTCGCCGAACGCGCGGTACTTACGCCAACGTTCCGCTCGATGAGGCCATCGAACTGTCGGCAGACGTTGATACCGGGCAAGCCGAGAGCGGGTACGATCTCCAAAAGCTCATAAAAACGCTGCCTGAAAAAATGCAGCGTGCCATCCAATACGTGAAAATCGACGGTCTTAGTGTCGCGGAGGCTGCCAAGCGCACCTCCATGAGTGAATCGGCCATCAAGGTGAATATCCACCGGGGATTGAAGGCGCTGGCGGCTACCGTAGCACGCGAGGAAAAATCATGAAGACCGACGACCTGATCAAGATGCTTAGCACGAACGTCGAGCCGACGGATCGCTCCAAGATTTCGCGCGAGCTCGCAGGCGTCGTACTCTTTGGCGCGGCAACATCGATCACGATCGCGCTCTTGACGACTGGTCTGCGAAGCGACCTAGAGAATGCCCATATCCTTTATTTTCTGCTCCTAAAGTTCGCATTTGCAGGGATGGTCGTTAGTTTTGGCGTTTTCTATCTGAGCCGACTATCTCGGCCCGGAGGTGAAAAGATGAGATCTCCCCTTTGGGCAACGGCTCCGTTGGTTGCCTTCCTCGCCCTGGCCGCCTTTGCTCTAATAGCCGCGCCTGTCGTGCACCTTCGCACGATGGTCATGGGAACCGAGTGGCTCGAATGTCTGATATCCATTCCCGTGATTGCTGTTGTGCCATTCGCGGCTGTCGTCTGGTTCCTCCGCAGAATGGCTCCCACTGATCTCGTCGGCGCCGGCGGCGTGGCGGGCGTTGTTGCGGGTGGAATGAGTGCGATGGGATATGCGCTGCACTGCACCGATGATTCGTTACCGTTTATCGCCGTCTGGTACGGCGGCGCGATCGTGCTTTGCGCTCTCGCGGGCGCAGTACTTGGGCCCAAACTTCTGCGCTGGTGAGACAGGGAATGTTCCGCAACACAACAAGAATCTTGCCCGTTTTGACACGCATCAAGGTTGCTGCTCCCGATTCGCGAAATTTTTTAAATAAGCGACGCTGAACCAAGGGGATATCCTATGAAAGCTCTGCTGAAAGCCTGCTCGATCGCAGCACTGTTGACGTTTTCAATGGCGGCTTATGCTGAAAACGCTGCAAAAAAACCCGAAACGGCGCCGACGCCACAAATGGGAATGAATTGCCCGATGATGGGTGACATGCAGAAGAACATGGGCGCCATGATGAAAGACATGGGCGCCATGATGAGCAACACGAGCGATCCAGCTCTTAAAGCCCAGATGCAGAAGATGCACGAGCAGATGAGCACCATGATGGACCGCATGCACAAGATGGGTTCCGACATGATGGGAGGCAGTATGACGGGAAGTTCTTCGCCCAAGGCGGAGCAAAAACCGGAAACCGCGCCTACACCCCCCGTATCGCCGGAAGACCATAAATCCCATCATCCTCAACAGTAAATAAGTTCACGCGCGAGGACGCACCATGACGAGATCCGAGCCCCTGCCGTATCTGCCCTCGATGTTCGCCACCTGCATGCTATTTCAGGTGATCTACGTGCTTTGCGTGGTCCTTTGGGCCTTCTTCCCCGAACTCAGAGGCCATGCACTTTTGGTCGATATCTTCCCGCAGTTCAAACTGTTGGACATTCCGAGCTTCGTGTACGGCCTGATAACCAGCGCCATGTACGGCTGGTTCGTCTCGGCGGTGTTCGTGTTCTTTTACAATCTTTGGCCCAGCGTCGCCCGCCTCCTCTGGGGGAGGACAAAGGTGTCGCCGTGAACTTATGTGGCAGGCCGTCTCCCATCCGTTCGAGGAGAAAGCATCGATCTCGCGGACAAAAAGCGTTTGTGATTAAGGGTTGCAAACTCAGAACAACGGCGCCTCGCGGCGGCGCTCAGGAGCAAATACGTGCTCAAAGAGCAGTGAGTATTCTGTAGGCAGCTAAACCTGTGATCTTTCCGTCCAGCTTATTCGGTGCCATCTGTGGCAGTCAGAGCAGTCTTAAAAGACCGGTGTTTACAAACGTCGTATAGTCTCCGCACGTCTGTGATGTCTTTGAATGCGGCGCCGTTGAGACAACACGCTGGCGTACCGAAAAGAGGTTTCGCCCTGCCATACAGCAGGGATCGGCGTGATGGGGTTGCGGATCAATGAACCGTCCGCAGGGTGGAGCTGGTCAGGGTGAGCGCCCCGATCGCGGACCAAGAACGCCTCGAAGTTCGCCATGTCCATGATGCCTGCGACTTCGAGCGCTCCCGAGCCGAAACCCTAGCGGCATCGCTCGTGCTTCAAGCCGCCAGCAGACCCGCGTTCGCATGCGCCTCCTCGTAAGGGAAAACAATTGCGGGATCTGGCACCGCAAGGTGCTTATCCGTTTGGGGACAGGCCAACCTCGAAATGAAGTCCCGGATCACGTTGAGCCGCGTGAGGCGTTTGTCGTCGGCTCGAACGACGATCCAAGGAGAGAGTGGACTTGAAGTTCTTGCAAACATTCGATTCCGTGCTTCCGTATACGAATCCCAATGCTTAACAGCCACCGCATCAATCGGACTAACCTTCCACTGTTTCAGCGGATTATCCTGTCGATTGCGAAGCCGTTTCTTCTGCTCTTTTTTGCTGATGTCGAGATAGTACTTCAGGATTTGCATTCCGGATGCGATCAACATGTGTTCGAACGGAATGACATCCTGCAGAAAACTTTCATATTCGCTGTCTGTGCAGAATCCCATGACGTGCTCGACGCCAGCTCTGTTGTACCAGCTGCGATTGAAGAGCACCATTTCCTGCGATGCGGGCAAATAGCGCGTGTAGCGCCTGAAGTACCAGGACGCCCGGTCATGATCCGACGGCTTGCCGAGCGCCACGACCCGCGTCTCCCGAGGGCTGAGATGTCGGACAATGCGCTTGATCGCGCCGTCTTTGCCGCTCGCATCCCGACCTTCGAAGATGACCAAAACCTTGTGTCCGTGCTTTATGGTATGTTTTTGAACTTTTACGAGCTCGACCTGGAGGTCATGAAGCGCTGCGGCGTAGGCCCCACGACCACTCAGATCGCTATTTTTATCAGCATTTTTTGTCATGGGCTCTTTCCGCTAGCGCTTGAGATTGAGTGACGAGGCGTGTGGCTTTTGGCCCGGGGCGAAGTCGCACGCGCGTGATCCAGACGCCGCGGCAATTGCCAACATGCGACGGCGGCTGCCGCCAGAAAGCTCGACGTCAACAAGAAGGGCGCACCAGCGACAATCGTGCTCGCGAACAGCGAACCGCCTGCCAATGATCCCAACGCCTGCCCAAGATTGCTCACGGCGGTCTGCTTTCCGAGCTCGGCACCTCTGCTTTGTCCACCTTCCAGCGACACCCAATACGTCAGAATCGGAGACAGAATGCCGGCGCTCGCGGCGACGATGGCAACAACGGCCAGGAGAGCCGAAAACGCGGTCATCCAGGGCACGAGACCAAGCGCCGTTGCCATGGTGATGAGGGCCGGGACGATGAACCATCGGGTCGAGGCCGGCATCATTATAGGCGAAAAGACCGCGGCCTGAACAATGAACATGACCAAGCTGCAGACTGTGAACATCAAAGCGACCTGCCGGGGATCCATGCCAAGGTCCTGATTGCCGCGCAGGGCAAGTCCGACCTCAAATGCGCCGATCCCTAGGGCGACGACCAAACCAACAGCGCGCAGTGTCCAGATGATCCGCATGTCTTTATCGCGTGCTGGGCGTGACTGGATTTGATCTGCTGAGGAAGCGATGGTCCGCGGCAACCAAATGTGCACTGCCAGTGCGGCAGCGAGCGCGAGGATCGAAACGGCAAGGAAAGGAAGTTCATACGACTGCCGCGCGACTGCGCCGCCGAAAGACACTACGGTTGGGAGCGTCGCGAGAAACCCGCTGAGCATTGGGCCAATGAGGAACCCCGAGATGCTCGCCATGCTGACCCACGCGAGACGGCGCGCCCGCCACGCATCGCTGCCCCTCTGGTCCGTAATGACCGCAGATGCGACCGGCGTGATGGCTGAGGCGAACAAACCGGTAAAGAACCGCTCTGCGTAGAATGCGCCAATCGTCGGCTTGATCGACGCCAGCAGCAAGCTGACACTGAAGCCAACGAGACCGATGACGAGGATCGCCCGGCGCCCCTGCCCATCTGAGAGCCATCCCCAGACGGGTGCAAAGAGAAAGAGCGCCATGGCGTGCACCGCCGTCAGTAACCCAGTGTGACGTGCCACTTCCGTGGCCGCATTTGGGCCGTAGATTGCCAGCAGCATGAGAGGAAGAATGGGCAGAACGATCCCATAGCCAGCCGATACCGTTGACACGCTGAGCAACAAGGCTGCCAAAGCAGTGCCGGAAAACGGTGGGTTTCCTGGTGTCTCGGTCATGCAGCGGCCCCGGCGAGGGCCGGGCTCCCAGCTATCGCGCCGGTATTCTTGATGCCCGACAATTTCGTGCGCTTAAGCATCAATGCATTGACGGCTACGAGAGCCGAGCTTCCGGACATGGCCAGCGCCGCGATCTCCGGGCTGAGCGTGAACGGATAGAACACGCCGGCAGCCAATGGAAAGGCAACAACATTATAGCCCACCGCCCACCAGAGGTTCTGGTGCATTTTTCGTAGCGTCGCGCGGGAGAGTTCGATCGCGCCGACAACATCGTAGGGATCGCTCTTCATGAGGACAACATCGGCGCTCTCCATGGCGACGTCTGTCCCCGCGCCAATGGCAAAGCCGACATCAGCTTGGGTCAGGGCGGGAGCATCGTTAACGCCGTCCCCGACCATGCCGACCTTCTTGCCTTGCGCTTGCAGTGCCTTGACCTTGGATGCCTTCTGGCCGGGCAAGACGTCCGCGAGAACAACGTCGATACCAAGTTCGCGGCTGATACGCTCGGCGGTGCCTTGATTGTCTCCGGTGATCATTGCGACCTGCACGCCACGTGCCTGGAGCTGCTTGATGGTTTCTGCTGCCGTAGGACGTGGTTTGTCGGCAATGGCAATAAGTGCGAGGATCTTGTTGTCGCGCGCCAGATGTACGACCGTGCGGCCCGCGCCCTGGAGTCGCTCGGCATCGCGCTTAAGTTCGCCAATATCGACGTTTTGCGCGTCCATGAGCCGGCGGTTGCCGAGGAATATTGGCTTGCCGCCCACCGTCGCCTGCGCACCCATTCCCTCAAGGTTGGTGAAGGAATCGGCCTTGCCTGCATCAATGCCTGCGGCTCGGCGGAGGATGGCTTGCGCAAGCGGATGATCAGAACCGGCCTCCACCGACGCAGCAATGCCGAGTATCTCACGCTCATCTGCACCCCTGCCAGGCACGACTTCGACCACTTCCGGTTGGCCCATCGTGAGCGTCCCGGTTTTGTCGAAAACCACGACGTCCAATTTTGTTGCGTCTTCCAGAGCCCCGGCATTCTTGAACAGGATGCCGTTCATGGCACCGAGTCCAGTGCCGACCATGACGGCCATGGGTGTCGCGAGGCCGAGTGCATCGGGGCAGGCGATGACGAACACCGTTATCGTGAGAGTAAGCGCGAACAAGAGCGGCTTACCCACCCACCAGAACCAAACGATGAAGGTGAGAAGACCAATGAGTACTGCGGCCAGGACGAGCCACTGAGAGGCCCGATCAGCAAGCAGCTGCGCAGGTGCCTTTGAGTTCTGCGCCTCCTGGACAAGCTTGACGATCTGCGCGAGTGCGGTGTCAGCGCCTACCTTGGTTGCCGTGTAGCGGAACGTGCCGCTCTTGTTTATGGTTGCGCAATAACGGTATCACCGGGCTTCTTATCGACAGGCATGGACTCCCCCGTCAGCATCGACTCGTCCACGGTGGAGCGTCCTTCCGTAACGCGGCCGTCGACCGGGATCTTGTTCCCCGGGCGGATCACGACGGCATCACCGGCGAAGACCTCCGCCGTTGGCACTTCGATCTCGCGCCCGCCGCGGATCACATTGGCTTTTGGCGGCGCCAAGTCCAGCAGCGCACGGATCGCGGCAGACGCGCCGGCGCGTGCACGCATCTCGAGCCAATGACCCAATAGAATGAAAACGAGGAGTATGGCTGACGCTTCGTAGAACTGCTCGCCCTCGAAGAAGAACGTCGACCCAACACTGAAAAGATAACCCGTCCCGACGCTGAGAACGACGAGCACGGCCATATTGAGCGCGCCGTTTTTCAGCGCCCGGTAGGCCGCGACAACAAAAGGCCAGACCGGATACAAAATCGCGCAGCTTGCTAGGAAAAACAGGACGACGTTGAGGCTAAATCCGAAGGGTGGCGTCAATAACGGTGTCGTCATCCCCATGGGCGAGAACGCGAATATCGGCAATGAGAATGCGAGGCTAATGAAGAAACGGTTTCGCATATCGCGGACCATGTCCTGCATGTCCATGCCGGCGCCGTGGCCCATTTCATGGCTCATGTCGTCCATCTGCATCGGGTGGCCGACATGTGTATGTGCAGGTGGTCGCGGTTCCGCAGCGGTCGGAGCCTCCTGACGCATCGCTGAAGGGTCATGCTTGTGATGAGAAGTCTCGGGTGCCTTGACCGCAGCGGTGCCTGGCCGAGATGTCGGGCCACGCTGGCAGAGATGCGAGGGTGCGAGCTCGCCAGTGCAATGGTGACCACATTGATCGATGGCATCCTTGATGACAGCCGGCGTAACCCTGGCGTCGTCGTAGCTGACGGTCGCGCATCCCGAAATCTGGTTGACCGACACGGCGGCAACGCCGTCGAGCTTTCTCAATTGCCTTTCGACGCCTAACGCACCGAGCGGTGAGAGCAGTTCACCGACGTGGAGATTGATGGTCTTCATGACAGTCTTACCTTTTAAATGTCTGTGGTGAGCTGCTTCCAAAACCAACGAACCATCTCAAAATCGCCCGGGTTCCGGCTCGCAAGCGTCGATCGGTTGGGCCTGTCTAATTCCAATTCGGTTGGTCACGTTGACGATGTAGAGCGACATGATTGCTCCGCCGAAACAGAATACCGAAATGTATGCGAACTGGAAGAAAGCGAATGTCACGAGCACCACGAACGTGACCAAATAGCCGAAGATATTGGCCTCTTTTATAGAAGAGGTGACGAGTGGCGCGATAATCACGAACAGGTACATGGCGTACGTAAATTCCCGCGGAACGATGAAGTCCAATAGGTGCGTACCCTGGTAGCTGATGGCCCGGTCGAGGAACGTGGTGACCAGCCAACCTTCATGCGCGAAGTAAGGGACATATTGCAACGCGCCGATCATTCCGCCGAGAATCGCAAAGAGAAAATAAATCTGACGCCGCCGGCATGGTTCAAGAAAGTAAGTCGAGTAAGGAACCCATACCGGCCACGCCAGCCACGAGAAGAACATGTAAGCTAGTGAAAACCGCTGCACCCAGCCCGGATCTGACCAGCGGCCGCTAATCCAAACCATGCCTTCGAAGAATTGTTGAAGGCCAAACAACAGCGGTAAGGTCGCAAAGGGGACGTAGCGGCGATCTTTTCGGTAAGCCTTTAGTATGGCGAAAGTTCCAGCCGGGAAGAGAACCGCAGCGGAAGCGAAACTGACTTCAGCTGAAAAGCACATAACTTTTCGATCCCTAAAGCAAAGGCCCTATGCTCAGTGTCCACCCATGGAATGGGTCAATTGTCAGCCGGTTCAGGCGCAGCGAAACCAGGTGAAGATCACGACGTCGATCAGCGTTGCAAGCGCGGCCTGCGTCATCACAATGACTTGGAACACCGAGAACTGATTTCCACCGCGGATCCAGTCGACGATGGCGTAACCCACGACGAATAGAGGCAACAGAGACACGAGAATCTCCAAGGTCCTCCGCTTCCATGTTTAGTCTCCGGGGTTCGAAGCGATTATTACATCCGCGATGTATCGACGGGCTGAAGTGAGCGCGGAATGAAGCCCGGGACGCGCGCCGCGTAGCGCCGATAAGCATCGCCGAATGTCGAGAGTGCATCACGTTCCTCGGTGTGTGCGAGCCTTACGTACATCCATACGAGAACAGGGAACATCGCGAGGGTCAGGAGCGTGGGCCATTGGAGGAGAAAGCCGAACATCACCAGGATAAAGCCAACGTATTGGGGGTGTCGGACGTAGGCGTAGGGGCCAGTTGTGGCGAGGGCCTTTCGCTTCTGTGCATCGTACAGCACTCGCCACGCCGCAGAGATCACCCAGAAGCCGCCGACGATGAAGGCAAAACTCAGCAGGTGGAAGGGCCCGAAGTGGGGATTGCCCCGCCAGCCGAACATCATTTCGAACAAGTGTCCCGCATCGTGCGAGAGCCAATCGACATTGGGATAGCGGCTTTGTAGCCATCCTGATAGCATATAGATGGTCAGCGGAAACCCGTACATTTCCGTGAATAGTGCAACGATGAAAGCGCTGAAAGCGCCGAATGATCTCCAATCGCGCGCCGTCTGCGGTCTGGAAAAGCTGAAGGCGAAAATTATAAAGATCAGCGAGTTGATGATTACAAGGCCCCAGAGGCCATACGCGGGTGCATCGTCGGTCATTGTATATTTTCCTTCGTTCCTGAAGATGTTTTGCTGGGCTCTCGGTCCGGGGACCCGTGCCCTCCGTGATGACCGTGACCGAACACGTGCAGCAGCGGACACGCCAATAGAAAGAGGAAGGGCAAATAGCCGAGGAGGTGCGCCCGGTGCTCGCTGAAGAGCATCACCAAGGCGATCGCCAGGAAGCCGAGAAAGACGAAAAACGTTCGTGACCCGAAGAATCTTCCTGATGGGCCCGAGCCCCGATGCTCAGCTTGCGGATTTTCGTGATTGTGCATGTTACTCTCCATTCGTCTGTGTTCGATGCCGCTGAAATCAGTGCAGGACCATTCCAGCGACGTGAAAGCCAGCGTCGGCGTGTACGATCTCGCCCGTGATGGACGTTGCGTAGTCGCTTGCAAGAAGCACAGAAACGCGGCCGACCTCGCAGGCGTCGACCGTGCGCCGAAGCGGGGCTTTGGCGCCAGCCTCGGCAATCAGCTCATCGAAGTGGTCGATGCCCGACGCGGCGCGCGTCCTGATCGGGCCGGCGGAGATGGCGTTGACGCGAATGCCCTTCGGACCGAGTTCGTGGGCAAGATATCGGACGGAGGCTTCCAATGCGGCCTTGACCGGCCCCATGACGTTGTAATGATCGACCACTTTTTCGGCGCCATAGTAGCTCAAGGTGAGTAGCGTACCACCTTGAATCATGAGCGGTTCCGCTAGCCGCGCCATGCGTATAAATGAGTGGCACGAGATCATCATCGACTCGGCAAAGCCGTCCGCAGAACAGTCGGTCAGACGGCCATGGAGATCCTCTTTACGTGCCCACGCTATGGCGTGGAATAAGACATCGATGCGCCCCCACTTCGCTTTGATCGCATCGAATACGGCCTCAAGTTGGCCCGGAACACGGACGTCGCAAGGCAAGAGGATCTCTACGCCGAGTTCCGCTGCGAGGGGCGCAACATAGGGCATCGCTTTGTCATTCAAGGAGGTCATAGCGAGGTCGGCTCCGGCTCCTCTAATGTGTTTAGCCGCCCACCATGCGAGGCTGTCGGCATTCGCAACACCAATTACCAGCGCTTTGCGTCCTTTGAGGTCGATGGCTTCCACGATGCGTTCCTCTTTCCCATTTTAGACATGACATTACTCCGGTAAGGGACAGCATGCCGATTCAGGTTGCGGCGCTGGCTGGAGGCTCGCCTCGACGAGAGAGGCTATTGGACGTTTTGTTTTTTGTGTTTGGCTATGGATCAGAGCGGCAAGCGCGAGGGCAGCAAGTCGACCCGAGGCAGGATCGGAGCGCGAACTCAAAATTACAGGGGCAGATAGTCCAAGAACGACGCCCGCAGCCACAGCGCCTGCGAGATATTCCAGGGTTTTGGCAAGGACGTTGCCGGAGACGAGATCGGGGGTAAGAAGGATGTCGGACTGGCCGGCAACCTTCGAGGCAATGCCCTTCTCCGTCGCGGCCATCAGCGAGATGGCGTTGTCAAAGGCCAATGGACCATCAACGATAGCCCCGTGGATCTGGCCGCGCTGCGCCATCATCGTGAGCGCTGCCGCGTCGAGCGTCGACGGAATCTCGGGATTGACGGTCTCCACCGCTGACAGCACAGCGGCCTTCGGGGTTTCAATACCTAGAAGTTGACAAAGTTCGATCGCGTTCTGAAGAATCTGAGCCTTGGCATTGAGGTTAGGCGCAATATTGATCGCGGCATCGGTAATGACAAGAAACTTAGAGTATGAAGGTATGTCACACAGGAAGGCATGACTCACACGCCGGCCGGGCAATCGGAGGCCATGCTCTGAATCGAGGACGGCGCGCAAGAATACGTCAGTATGGATGAGCCCCTTCATGAGGACGTCGGCCTTGCCGTCTCGAATGAGCGAGACTCCGGCCGCCGCCGCAGCAGCGTCACCCTTTACGTCGATGATGCGTTCGGTTGTGTCGCGGATGCCCGCCGAGGCGGCAAGCTCGCGGATGGCTTTGGACTCACCAATCAGAGTTGGTTCTATGATGCCAAGTTCGACCGCCTCGCTTAGCGTATCGAGGACCACCCCCTGCGCCGCATTCACCACCGCGACCCGAATGGGGTCGGAGCCTCTGCTTCGATTGATCAAATCTCGCAGCTTGTGGGCCTGTTGGTTCACGTCCATCATAACTCCACCCGAGTCATCTGATCTGCGGTTAGCCGCTGAACGTGGCGTGCTATCATCGATTCTTCGTTGGAGGCGACAGTCTGAACAACCACGTCTGCTCCTGAAGCCGATATGGTCCCAGCTCCTGCGCGATTGGCAATGGAGTCAAGAGTGATGCCTAAATACGCAAGTCCGTCACAGATCTGTTCGCGGATATCCGGGGCGTTCGCGCCAATGCCACCCGTGAACACGAGGCGGTCGAGTCCTCCGAGTGCGGCCGTCAGCGCTGCGAGGTGATGCTTGGCGCGGTAGCAGAAGAAATCAATGGCTTCACGTGCTGCAAGATCGTCACGATCCTCCAGGAGTTCGCGCATGTCGCTCGAAATTCCGGAGACGCCTAAGAGTCCCGACCTCTCATAGAGCAGCGCTTGCACGGCATCGGTCGTCATGCCCATCGCCGTCAGAAGGTAGAGCACGGCTCCTGGGTCGAGATCACCGCAACGGGTCCCCATCATCAGGCCGGCGAGCGTGCTAAAGCCCATCGTCGTTTCAACGCTTCGCCCGTTTTTCAGCGCGCACATCGAGGCGCCGTTTCCGAGATGCGCAACGACAATACGCTCACGCTGCACATCGACGCCGTCTTGTCGCAGCGCTTCGACGGTAGACTCGTATGAAAGACCGTGAAATCCGTAACGCTGGAGCCCGTTGTCCTGGAGATTTCGCGGCAAACCCGTAAGCCTCGCAATCCGGGGCCGGCTGTGATGAAAGGCAGTATCGAAGCAGGCAATTTGCTGCAGGTTGGGCTGCATCTTTCGCATAGCTGCAATTCCCGCGAGATTGTGCGGAAGATGCAGTGGCGCAAGCGGGATGAGCTGCCGAAGGCGCTCCTCAAGGTCTCTGGTCACCACGAGCGGGCAATCGCATTCTGCGCCGCCGTGAACGACGCGATGCCCAACTGCAAGAAGCGGCCGGTCGGCCAAGTATTTGGAAACGGCGTCGATAAGAAGGGACAGCGCGACCTCATGGCTGCCAAGCACGGTCTGCTTGTCGAAAACAATAGAGCCAGTTGCGCCCTTGGCATGAAGTGTCCCGCGCGCGAGCCCAATTCCGTCGAGCGCGCCCGAAAAGAGCGTCGGCAAGGTCCTGTCGGCCCCAAACAGCGAGAACTTAACGCTGGACGAGCCGCAATTGATGACGAGGATAGCGGCATCATTTTGCATAAGTAAGTGCCTTAACTTTCCTGAAAAACCGCCGAGGCTGCCAACAGTCCGGCAATCGCCGTTACCGTTGACAGTCTCTTCATTGCCTTCGTCATGAATTCTGCTGGGTTCAATCGAGGTGCCAGCTACTTGTTCGCCTTGCCGCCCCCGCAACAGCCGGAGCCGCTCTGCGTGTGAGACGTGTGTGCGGTGTGCGCAGTATCCGATGTCTTGGATTGCTCCTTGCCGCCGGCTTGCTCCTGGTGGCCTTTTTCGTGATCGCCGCAGCAGCCTGATTTCTTCGCTGCGTCTGGCTTCTGTGTCGATGTTTCGTTGATCTTTGACATGTCATTCTCTCCTTTGGTTTTTGGTGGTCTTCTTGGTACGAAATGATTGGTCAGCAGCCGTGCCGATGCCGTTTCCCGTCCGCCGGCGTAGGCGAGTTATCATGACCGGCATGAGCGGGCAGGGTAGGTAACCCCGGATCGATTGAACCGGCTGCTGCCGGCGCTGAACCGCTTGAGTGAGCGTGCTCGGACCCTGGTTCGTCTGTAGCGTCGTTCGCAGGGTTCGGATCGCGCCAGCCGTCGCTGCCCCGGCTGCCATGGCCGTGTCGGTGCCCGCCATGGCCGAACATGTGCATGGCGATGAAGCCAACGGCTAATACTATCCAGAACCAGTTGTTCTGAAGCCATTGCATGGGTCTTGCCTCCTTTTGCTTAAACCAGCCGCCTGATGCGGCCGGCGCTTCACTCGGCCGCGACGCAGAGGGCGGGCGATTGCGTCTCCCGCAATCGCAGGGCGGCTTCTCGATGGGCTATGTAGTCGCGGGTGAGCGGCACGGCGTCGAGCCGCTTTGCGAGCTGGATCTGGAACACCATCAGACCGCCATGCCTGAAAGCAGCCTCAAACCCCGCCAGATAAAACTCCCACATTCGGCAAAATCGCTCGTCATAGATCGCGGCCGCCTCTCCGCGGTGTGAGACAAAGCGCTCCCGCCACGCTTTGAGCGTCTGAGCGTAGTGAAGCCGCAGGATTTCGATGTCGGTGACGATGAGCCCCGCTCGTTCTATTGCCGGAAGAACCTCGGACAAGGCCGGCAAGTAGCCACCAGGGAAGATGTACTTGGCGACCCAAGGATTTGTGACACTTGGCCCGTCAATGCTGCCAATTGAGTGGACAAGCATGACGCCGTCGTCGGCAAGAAGATCGGCCGCCTTTGAGAAAAAGGCATCGTAATAGTTGACACCGACATGCTCGAACATTCCGACTGAAACGATCCGATCGAACTGACCCTGGATCGCCCGGTAGTCCTGCAATTGGAAGTCTACCGCGCTTGCGAGGCCCTTTTTTACGGCTCGTCTGCGCGCGATGCTGAGCTGTTCATCCGACAATGTAACGCCCGTTATTTGAGCGCCGCACTGCTCAGCAAGATACAACGCAAGTCCGCCCCACCCGCTTCCGATATCGAGGACATGGTGCCCTGGCTCAACGAGGAGCTTGGCTACGATGTGGCGCTTCTTTGCAAGCTGAGCCTCTTCGATGTTCTGTTCCGGGTGCTCGAAATAGGCGCAGGAATACTGGCGATCGGCATCGAGAAATAGATCGTAAAGGCGGCCGTCCAGATCATAGTGGTGAGCGACATTGCGTTTAGCCCGCCGTTCGGAATTGCGCTGATGTATTGATCGGAGTGCCCTGCGGAAGTTCGATTGCATCCTCAGCAGCCCTGGCTGCGGCTGCAGCGCAAGATTGCGCGTCGCGATCAATAGCAAGTCATAAATCGTGCCTCGCTCGACAACGAGGCGACCATCCATAAAGAGTTGGCCAAGAGCCAGCGGCGGGTTCAGCAGCAGCTGGTGCTCCGCTGCCCGGTCGGTGAAGCGGATGGAGACGGAAGATTCTTTTCCATTTCCAAAGATGCGGCTTGTGCCAGAAGCGCCGATCGCTTCGAGAGTTCCCTCCTTGATGAAATGTTGGAGGAAGGCGGCCAAAAGTCGGTTCATGTTCAGCCTCCGTACATGCTCGTGAACGCGCGCTCTTGCGCGGCATCCCGAACCGTCCGGGCCGTTTCCCAGAAGGATGAAATCTGCGCGATAAGCTGCCGCTCCTGCGCGATGAGAGGATGATCATCCGACAACGCCTTGCGATTCTTCGAAATGGCATCAGCCATGACCGAAAAGGCGCCCATCCACGGGAAGAAACTCTCGGAAAATAGGTAACGGCTGGTCCGCATGGGGTGCAGCCACTGCATGGCCAGAGCTGTCCATGGGTTCGTCATGGCCTGGACCCAAGGGCTGAAGAAGGTGCGGTACAGGCCTTCATTGAACTCCGAGACCTGACGAACCCGGTCGAAAGCCGCACGCGGGTAGTCAAACCGGATATCCTCGACATTTCGGGGTTCAAATCGCACCGAATATTGATCGCGCTTGCAGTCCGGATCGCCGGTCGGATGATCGATTTTCATCTCATATAGGCCTGCGGAAAGTCTTTCGATCTCGCCGAGGTTTTCGAGGATGGCGCGATGTTCGAAGCGGACAACGTTGGCCGACACGAATATGCCGAGGTGACCGATTTTTTGGTTGGTGAGATAGACGATGCGCTGGTTGCACGCTTTCAGGTCTTCCGTGCTCTTATAAACGGCGGGAATCCAGCCGAGAGCCTGGTGCGGAGGCGTGATGTTGTCACCGTAAGAGGCAAATACGACGAGCGGATTTCGAATGGTGCGCAGATCGACGGAGCAGTGTTCGTCGAGCCGCACTTGCCCCAATTCGAGCTCGTTGCCGATGAAAAGATCCTCGACAATCGCCACGATCTCTTCGCCGCTCAAGCGATAGAAGCCGCCCCACCAGCGTTCGAAGTCGAGAAACCTATCCGCCTCGGTGTCGATCTTGGTGAACAGGTTGGCATATTTTTCAAAGTACGCATTTCCGGGTTTAAGATTCTCGAAATTCTGGGCGAGCCAGGCACCATCAAAGCGCCCGCCGTTAACATCCGCCAGAAAGTGATTGAGCCACACGCCCCCGACGAATCCGCCCATTAAGCGCATCGGGTTCACGCCGGCCTCACCCCCCCAATACGAAAGGGGTGAACCGTTGAGAACGGCGGCTCCGACTTGTCCTTCGCAATCCGCCGCAACGAGCACCGCAGCCCAGCCCCCTTGGCAGTTTCCGTAGAGAACGGGACGCTTGCCGTCGTGGCGCTCAGCAACGTGCGCAACGAAGCGGCCGAGCGTCTTGATGACGTCGCCAAGCGTTTGACCCTTGCAGGGCTCCGGAAAGAACACAACGAAGTAGACGGGGTGGCCCGTATGCAGAGCAATGCCAACCTCTGAGTCGCGCTTGAAGCCACCGATGCCTGGGCCGTGGCCCGCGCGCGGATCGATAACCAAAACGGGAGGCTTCGCGAGATCAACGCAATCGTCCCAGCAGTCGTCACCGACTTCGGTGATGCGCAAGAGGGCATAGTTGACGGGACGATCAAACTGACGGGCGTCGAGAAGCGTTTCGTATTTGAAGTTGAGCAACGGCGGCAATCCGGCACGCTCGTGCTCCAACATGTTATTGGCGCGCTTTCTCAGCGTGTCGAAGAAGATGATCGTCCGCTCCACGACGTCGCGTTGGTAGGACAGAAAATCCAGAGGACTGGCGGTAGACGGCTTTTGCCTATCGATGCCCGCAGTGATATTTGCGCTGCTCCCCTGCGTCTTTTCCGGTACGGGAATCGTTTCCGGACGCTTGGCCGTCCCTGCGGGAAGTGAGGGCAGCGGCGCTTTTGTTGCTTCCGCCTGCACAACAGACGTTTGGCGAGTGGCCATAGTCGACTCTCCTTAAGCGCGGCGAGAAATAAAAAAGTTGAACAGCCCTCCGAAGACGAGGGCGACGTACCATCCGTAGGCCACACTCTCGATGAGGCCGAGCAGGATGCCGAGTGGAGTCCACTCAAAGCCCGGTAAAAACTGGAACCACGGGAGATGATTGCCCACGTCGGGCACAATGAGCCGAAGTGCGACGCACAAGAGATAAGTGATCGCAAAGAAGACGCTTAGGCTCGTTCCGAAGGCACTGATTGGAATGGTCCGGTCAACGGAATGGGCAGGCGCTGGATAGGCACTCATGACAAAGTCCTCCTGTGTTCCGGCAAGTTCACCTTGGATTGACGGGCCGGCGTCAGAGTCAACACTTGACGCATCGACCCTAATGTCTCCAACCATGGGAGACTCCAATCACGACTTAGCGAGGCCCGCGCATGTTCCGCATCGGCGACGCCGCAAAACTGTCGGGGGTAACCGTCAAACTGATCCGCTATTATGAGAGCGTCGGTCTGCTCAAGTCTGTCGATAGGCAAGCGAACGGTTACCGCACCTACGAACAGCGGGAGGTCCACGAGCTTCGCTTCATCAAGCGCGCACGGTTGCTCGGTTTTCCAATCAAAGAAATTGGGGAACTGCTCGAACTGTGGCGCAACACACAACGTCGCAGCCAAACAGTTCGCAGGTTGGCCGAGGCTCATCTCGCTAAACTGAATGCCCGCATCGAGGCTTTTCAGGACGTGACTGGCGTTCTGGGCCGTTTGATCGAAGCATGCGAGGGGGGTGACCGCCCCGACTGCCCCATCCTCGAAGAACTCGGCGCAGGGGAGCAAGTCGATTGAGCGATCGGCCCCCGTTTCCTTGGAGCCGCCATGCATCCATGGTTTCGCAAGTTCAGGCATGGACATCTTCCTCGCGTACATTTGTAAGCATCGGCCAAGATCCACGCGGTTGCGCGTGCTGCAATTGAGAGCTGCAATTGAGAGATGCAGCTTTCGGCAAGGTGCTCGGAAAAGGGCGGGTCAACTGCGAGCTCAGAGACGCTCAGCAGCGACTCGGACTGCGGCCGCAGTTGATTACGGCGCGCGAGTCAGACGCGTGGAGGAGGAAGTTTGGGGGCAAGCGACAAAGTGAAATGGTCATTGGGGGGGACCGCACACCAATGATCCGGCGAGCCCTGGAGTGCGTCGCTCCGGGCCGGCAGCAACGCCGCCCCCGCGCAAGAGGCGCAATCCGTGCCACAGGCAAATGATTTGCAACATCCGCTGGAACAGGCGCAGCAATTCCCGTTGCAAGTGCTCGGGGAAATTGTAGAGCTTTTTGTAAAAAAGAACGCTGGCTGAATCCGATCCGTTGAATTCACTGAGCAAGGATCGTGATGACTTGCGCTCACGTATTGAGCGGTCGGACGGTGATGAGAGAGCGCCTGGATGCGACTGAGGACAGAACCCATGTATGCGCTACGACCGAAGATCTTGAGCTCTTTGATCGGACCTGCCGCCAATGCATTGACGAAGCCGGATTCTGAAGGAAAGTGGTCGGCGTGCGCCAACGCAAAGTTTGTGCCTAGAACCGTGAGCACGAAGGTCATGCTCAGCAGTCTCAACAGCAATCGCGTTCTTTTGACGAACTGTCGCATTCGTTGCTCGCGACAATCACCCACTTCATATTCGTTAATGTGCAAACATTTTACTATCCGACCTTGATTTATATCAATGTTTATTGATGGCGTCATTATAATTGGGGCTGGTCTGCCCTGTGCTTCAGCAAGCTGGACAGGCGCAGGGCCAGGAGGCTCCGCAGTTCCCTGGACCTTGGGATGGGATCGAGCGTGTCGTCCGACAGCGGCAGGCCATGAACATCGTAGAGCTTAGTCTCGGTGTCGAAGTGCTCGAGCAAGCGCGCAGCTTCCATGGTAAAGAAAGGGCTATATTTTCGCTCACCGACAACATTACCGGCACTTCGATCAATACACCGACGGGCGCGGCGCCGGAGTGAAAACCAAACCAGAGGGGCTTGACAGATACTCAGTTGGCGAATTCCAATGACCTGAGCGCACGCAAGGCGCCCGAGTGACGCGGATTGAATTCCAAGGTTCTTCGGAAATCGGCTACGGCTTCGCTAATCCGGCCCATACGGAAATGAACAATACCGCGGTTGAAGTAGGCCGGTGCGTACGTGGGATCAATGTGCACGGCTGCCGTCAGATCCGTCATGGCTTTGGCGAGTTCTCCTTGGCGGCTGTAGAGATTGCCGCGATTGAAGTAGGCCCCGGCGAATTCCAGGCTCAGGTGAATGGCCTTATTATAGTCTTGCGCCAGGTAAATGGGCAGCTGACCTAGGATCAACGCAATCGGTGCTCCTTACTAAGGGTGTTAAGGGATACATTCTTTCGTCTTCCTATGGCCTTTCGGGGTGGGTACTGGCTAAGGAAGTACACGTCTCATCGGAACCGAAACCATGACTTCCTCTAAATCGGGTCCATCCTCGGCGGCCACCGAGCTGCATCGTCGTCAGTTAATGAGTTGATATCTTCACTTGGTTTGTTTGGCTCATCCGATATTATTTTCGCTAACTTCATTGTTCACGAGTTTAATTTGGAGGCTGCTCAAGCTGTAGTCTTGCGCGTTGAGATTTCGACGTGGGTTACACCGGGAAAAACCGCGCTTATGGCGGTCCGCAATTGCGCTGAAAGGTTCAACTCAACGTGCCGCTTAAGCCAATCGAGATGGGTCACCAACCACGCGATTTGTCTTCCGGCGGCGTTCTTTTCTCCGATCTTGTCGATCGTAAACGTCGAGAAAAATTGAGCGGTGCGGTCAATACCAATCAATGCCTCGAGTTCGCGGATGACGAGAGGCCACCGCCGCATCAGAGCCACATCGCCGGCGATTCGTGGGGTGTCCGGCCTCGTAGCTACTAGAGTTTTGACAATGCGCTGAATGTCGGACGGGCGTACTGTGGTGTGGCGTTCCTCAAGCAGCGTCGCGATCGCCTTAGAGATTTCGAACGGTGTCGGCGCCAAAATCGCGATGCGGTCCGCGAGTTCCCTTACTGCACCTTCGAGGCTTGGTGCGTCCAATCGGCGTTGGCGTATCAGCGGCGCGATCAGTTCGAGAACCATTGCGACACGGACTAGATCGTCTGGGCGATCGTTGGCGACCCTCTGAATGACCTTTTCGACCTCATTCAATCTCACCCGCCCTCTCCGCCCCCCGCGATGGGCGGGGGGAGTGGGGGGATTCTTTTCGTTAAGAAATGTCGTTAAAGAGAGATCGTTATGGTGTGCGTGCGTATGATCACACCTGATGTGATCTGCAGCGCTCACACCTGATGTGATCGGCGATTTCGAGTTGTATCTGATATGTGATCCGTCATTCACAGTTCGGTCAGAGTCAAGCGAAGAGCGCAATCCTTCGAAGCGGTTTGCACTAGCGTTCTCCCGTAGATCATCGCTCGGTTCGGTCTCCGTCGGGGGATCGCCCCGATCCATGATCGTTCGATACGAAATGGCCCTTCCAATTGCGTCATTCGAACGCTTCTCGACGTAGCCCCAGGCGACAAGGTCTTTCAACTTGCGGTTGACCGTCTCGCGCGTAAGGCCGACCTGTTCACCGATCGTGATTTGTTTGAGACGGCACCAGCCACCCTTGCCGGTATGGCAACCGATCACATTGATGACCCGAAAATGCCCGATATCTGCGCGCTGATCGCGGACAAAGTCCGCCGGTATGATCGAATAGCGTGGCCCAGGCATAGCACTAAAACCTCCCCCGTATCGGCACGAAGTCTCATTCGAAAAAGCGACCGCTTTTCCGCCCCAAAACTTCGGACCCTGTGTTGAAATCAAACCCTGAACTAAACTCGCTGAGTACGCCGAGGCGGCACTCCGCAAATGCGAAGCCGGTCGCCACGCTCAGCCAGGCGTAGGCAGACTTATGTTATTGCTTTCTAAGTCTATTTGGCTTGATGCGAGGAGCGTGGAACCTTGTGCCCGCCATTGACCGCCCAAGCCTTCGCCGTGCTCAGACGCTACCGGACGCTAGCATCCATGGCCTCGGGCGCACTGCGAACGCCACTCCAGAGCAGTCAGAAAGTCGTTTCGCGCTTACGCGATCAAATGGAAAGGAACGGTTTCTCGGCTCTCGACCCAACCGCGACGCCGGCTGTTGCGGGCCCCCGCAACCAACTTTACCACTGATTTTGCCGGTTAGTGGATTTGACTAGGTCGGCCCCCGCAACCATCGCTTTCACTATACGGTTCGCGCTCGGCTCCATGAGCAACGCCGGACGCGCCATAAGCGCCGCATCGGACAAGTCCGGACAACAGGACTCACTCCGCTGCTTGAAGGTTCTGCGCTTCGATGATCGTTCTGATTTCCGCACGGCAGGAGCCGCAGTTCGTGCCGGCTTGAAGGGCTTCGCCGATGGCGGCGACGGAGTGGCATCCGCGCCGAACGGCGGCGGCAATTTGGTTGGCACCGACACCAAAACAGGAACAGACGGTCGCGCCATTGTCGGTCGCGCCGGCACCCGGTCGCCCGGCAATGAACTTGAACCGCGAAGCGGCCCTCGGATGCGGCGCGGTAAGCTGTGCAACTGCCCAATCGCGCGAAACGGCCACTGGCTCCGATGCCAGAAACAATGCGCCCCGCAAACTTTCGCCCCGATAGCAAGCGAAGCGGTAGGAGGAACTCTGACGGTCGTGAAAAGCGATGGTTTCGGTGTCTTCGGATGCGCCCAACAGCTCATTCGCGAAAGACGACCAATCCTCCCGGCCGTCGGCGAAACCCAGCTCGAGCCGCCAACCCGCGCTGCATTTTGCGAGTGCCCAATAGGCGGCGTCAATGTTCTCGGGCTTACGGTCGAGAACGGCAAAGCCGTAAGTCGAGACTGCAAATCGCTCGATGCGAACTGAAATATTCTTCGATGCTGGTTGTCCGGAAATCGCATCGACCACAGCAGGCACGAGCGTGTCGACGCGGGCCTTCGATGCGTACTGGTCGGTCCAGTGCATCGGAACGAAGATCGATCCCGGACGCTGACGCGCCGATATCAGCGACCGTACCAGAATCGCCCCATTTCCGGTCGAAATGCGGATGATGTCCGCGTCGCCGATATTGTAGCTTGCGGCATCGCTGGGATGAATTTCCGCGAAAGGCTCGCCGTAGTGTTGCGAGAGACGCTGGCTTTTCGCTGTGCGTGTCATCGTGTGCCAGTGATCGCGAACGCGCCCGGTGTTGAGCGTCATCGGATATGCTGCCGGCGTTGTTCGCCGCGGTTCGAGATCGAGTGACGTAAAACGGGCCTTGCCGTCGCGCGTGAAAAACTTTCCGTCCGTAAACAGACGGATACTTGGCTCTTCGCCTACGGGTCGCGGCCATTGGAAGGGTTCAAGGCGATCGAACTCAGTTTCGGAAATATTCGCGAGCTGGCCAATATCAAAGTCGCGCGTGCCGTTGGTCTCGAAGCCGGAAAGCGCGGCGTGTTCCGCGAAAATCTCGGACGTCGATTTGTAATCGAAGGCGGCGCCGAATCCCATGTGCTTTGCCACTTCACAAATGACCCACCAATCGGGACGCGCCTCGCCTGGGAGCGGTAAGAACGAGCGCTGTCGGGAGATGCGCCTTTCGGAATTGGTAACGGTTCCGCTCTTCTCTCCCCAAGCCGCCGCCGGCAGCCGGACACGTGCGTGGCGCACGGTGTCCGTTTTGGCAATCACATCCGATACGACGACAAACGGGCAGTTGCGGATCGCGTCCTCGATTTTGCCCGCGTCCGGCATCGACACGACAGGATTGGTCGCCATGATCCAGAGAGCTTTGATCCGGCCGTCGGCGACCGCGCGAAACATATCGACGGCCTTGAGGCCGGACTTCGCGGCGACGAGCGGTGCCTGCCAGAAACGGCGAACGCGATCGCGATCCTCGGCCTTCTCGATGTCCATGTGTGCCGCGAGCGTATTCGACATGCCGCCGACCTCGCGCCCGCCCATCGCGTTCGGTTGGCCCGTCACCGAGAAGGGGGACGCGCCGGGTTTCCCGATGCGGCCCGTCGCCAAATGGCAATTGATGATGGCGTTGACCTTGTCGGTGCCGCGCGCAGACTGATTGACGCCCTGGCTGAAGACGGTGACCGTTCGGTCGGTCCGCGCGAAAAGCTCGAAGAAGCTCCGCAATAGTCTTTGGTCAAGCCCTGTTTGTTCGATGATCGCCAAGATGTCCATTGCATCCGCGGCACGCAACGCATCCGTAAAGCCTGACGTGTGGGCAGCGATGAAATCCTGGTCGATCGCGTCGGTTTCAAACAAGTGCGAGAGCAACGCGGAAAACAGCGCAACGTCGCCATCAGGTTTGATCGGAAGGTGCAAGTCGACAATGTCCGAAGTCATTGTCCGCCTCGGATCGATGAGGACGATCTTCATTTCGGGCCGCTTGTCTTTGGCAGCGGCGATACGCTGATAGAGGACGGGATGGCACCAGGCGAGATTCGAACCGACAAGAACGATGAGGTCGGCAATCTCGAGATCTTCATAGCAGCCCGGAACGGTGTCCGATCCGAACGCGCGCTTGTGCCCGGCAACGGAGGAAGCCATGCAGAGGCGCGAATTGGTATCGATGTTCGCGGAGCCGATGAAGCCCTTCATCAGCTTGTTAGCGACATAGTAATCTTCCGTCAGCAGCTGACCCGAGACATAAAACGCCACTGAATCCGGACCATGCTCCGCGATCGTCTCGGAGAATTGCGACCCGACCAGCCGCAGCGCCGCATCCCAGCCCACTCTTTGTCCGTCGACTTCCGGATAGAGAAGCCGATCGTCGAGATCGACCGTTTCGCCGAGCGCCGAACCCTTCGAGCAAAGTCTGCCGAAATTGGCCGGGTGCGTCGTGTCACCGCGAACTCCAACTTTGCCGTCCAAGGACACATCCGCGATAATACCGCAGCCGACACCGCAATAGGGGCAGGTTGTCTTTGTGGATTGCGGCGCGGTCATCGGCTCCGCCCTCAAGCTGCGCGATCCGCTTTGACGAAGAGCGCGATGAAAATCTGTTGATCCTCGACCTTGACCCGGATCGTGCGCACGGAACCTTCGTCGGCCCCCAATGCCTTGCCCGTCTCGAGGGAAATGGCCCAATTGTGTAACGGGCAGGTCACCGCCGTCCCGTGCACGATGCCTTGGCTCAACGGGCCACCTCGATGTGGGCAATGATCCTCGATCGCGAAGATACGATCATCCATCGTTCGAAACACGCCGATCTTACCTTGTGGAGTTTCGATGCAGCGCGCGCCGCGCTGCGGAATATCGGTGATGCTGCCGATCGCAAACCAGCTCATTTTGTCACTCCGCCGCTAGTGCTATTCCGATTGTCGCCATCGGCTTGAACTCATGCTTGTGAAGGCCTGAGACACGCTCCGACCACGGATCGACCTGGGCGAACTGCTGCGAATAGACGAAGTGGTTGAAGTAAGACTTGCGCTTCTCGACGTCGTCGAGCACCTGACGGCGCACCTCGGCAATCGTTACGCGCTTCGCCCATTTGTAGATGCGCTCGAGATAGCGGGCCTGTTCGCGGTACATTTGAACAAGCGCGACGATGACTTCGAGAGCTTCGTCCTCGGTCTTGACGACGCCAAGGACCTCCGTGCCCTTGATATCGAGGCCCGCCGCTCCCGCGAAATGAATCTCGTAGCCGGAATCGACACAAATGACGCCGACGTCCTTGCACGTCGCCTCGGCACAGTTTCGCGGACAGCCAGAAACCGCCATCTTGACCTTTGCGGGCGTCCACGAGCCCCACATGAATTTCTCGATGCGGATGCCGAGCCCGGTCGAATCCTGCGTTCCGAAGCGACACCAGTCGGTGCCGACGCAGGTCTTAACAGTGCGCAGACCCTTGGCGTAGGCGTGGCCGGAGACGAAGCCGGCCTTACCGAGATCGGCCCACACCGCCGGTAGGTCTTCCTTCTTGATGCCGAGCATGTCGATACGCTGACCGCCGGTGACCTTCACGGTCGGAATGTCGAATTTGTCGACGACGTCGGCGATGGCACGCAGCTCTTTTGAACTCGTCACGCCGCCCCACATGCGCGGTACGACCGAATACGTTCCGTCCTTCTGAATATTGGCGTGCACCCGCTCGTTGATGAAGCGCGACTGATAATCGTCGGCATACTCACCCGGCCAATCGCAAACCAGATAGTAGTTCAATGCCGGACGGCATTTGGCGCATCCGCACGACGTCGCCCATTCCAGCTCCTGCATGACGGCGTAGATGTTCTTGAGGTTCTTGGCTTTGATCAGTCGGCGGACATCGTCGTGCCCGAACGCCGTGCATCCGCACATTGGTTGCACAGCTGCTGGATTGTAGGAGTCGCCGAGCGTCAAAGACATCAATTGCTCGACGAGGCCCGTGCATGAGCCGCACGAGGCCGACGCCTTGGTGTGGGCACGTACACCATCGAGCGACGTCAATCCTTTTTCCTGAATAGCACCGACGATCTTGCCCTTGCATACGCCGTTGCAGCCGCAGATTTCCGCGTCATCTGGCAAGGCTGCAACGGCCGCCATAGGGTCGAGGGGGGACCCTCCCTGATAGGCTTGCCCGAAAATCAGCGTATCGCGCATGTCGGTGATATCGACCTGCTTCTTTTTCAGGTCGTTGAACCAAGCACCATCGGCCGTCTCGCCGTAGAGAACCGTGCCGATGATGCGGTTATCTTTCAGAACAAGCCGCTTGTAGACGCCGGCCGACGCATCACGCAGGACAATTTCGTGCCGGTCTTCACCGCCCGCGAAATCACCGAGCGAAAAGAGCTCGATACCGGTGACTTTAAGTTTTGTCGGCGTGTCGTTATGGACGAATGCGGCCGTGCTTGTTTTGTCGGCGAGACGGGCGGCCGCGATGCGTGCCATTTCGTAGAGCGGCGCGACAAGTCCGTAGACGTGGCCGCCAACTTCGACGCATTCACCGACAGCCAGGATATCCGGATCCGACGTGTGCATTCCCGCATCGACGAGGATTCCGCGATTGCTGGAGAGCCCCGCGTCCTTCGCAAGCGTAATATTCGGCTTGATCCCTGCTGCCATCACAACCAGCGTCGCAGGAATGACGCGACCGTCCGCAAGCTCGACGCCTTCGACTTTCTTATCGCCCAGGACGGCTTTCGTATTGGCTTTGCAGATAACCTTGATGCCTCGATCTTCTATAGCCTGCTGTAAAAGGTACCCGGCCGCCGGATCGAGCTGACGCTCCATAAGTGTCGGCATCAGATGCAGGACCGTGACGTCCGTGCCCTGAGCTTCAAGACCCGCGGCAGCCTCAAGACCGAGGAGGCCACCACCGATGACGACGGCCTTCGCACGCGATTGCGCCGCGAGAAGCATGGCGTTGACATCGTCAAGATCGCGATAGCTCAAAACGCCCGGCAGATTATTGCCCGGCACCGGAAGAATGAACGGGACCGAGCCCGTCGCAATGACGAGTTTGTCATAGTGTTCGACGACGCCGTGGTCAGACGTTACGGTCTTGGCGGTGCGATCAATCGCGACAATCTTGTGACCCTTGTAAAGGGTGATGCCATTCTTGATGTACCAGCCGTCACCGTGGATGATGATCTGCTCGTAGCTTTTTTCGCCCGACAGAACGGGCGAGAGCATGATGCGATCGTAATTGACGCGCGGCTCGGCGTTGAAGATCGTGACGGTGTAGCGCTCTGGCGAACTCTCGAGCAGATGCTCGAGCATGCGGCCCGGCGCCATGCCGTTTCCGATGATGACGAGTTTTTCGGTCATGCCTGTGAAGTCCCCATGGTGTCGCCCTCGAAAGGCGGCTTCACTTCGGCTGCGGGTTTCGTTGCGCGGGCGAACGGTTCGAGAATTCGCTCAAGTCGAAGATGGCTCATGCCCGGCCTCCGGCGTGTGCGAGACGCGTGTCGGCGACGTCAGACTGGGAAGTGGAAGCGTTTGCGCTTCGGCCTATGCGCCGTACCGAAATGTGCATCCAGACGAAGAGGGAGACGACGAGGACGAAGAGAAGCATGAAGCAGCTTGTCCAAAGCTCCGTCGCCTGAGCGAGAAAGCCGAATGCGATAGGCAGGATGAAACCGCCAAGCCCGCCGATCATGCCCACAAGTCCGCCGACCGAGCCGACGTTGTCCGGGTAGTAGGTCGCGATGTGCTTGTAGACGGCCGCCTTTCCGATGCTCATGAAAAAGCCGAGCACAAAAGTCATGCCGATGAAGACGAGCGGACTGATTTCGAAATGCGCCGAGACCGGACCGTGTGTCCCATGCATGACATAGTCGGTCGGCGGCAGCGACAGCACGAATGTTGCGATGGCGGCGACCCCAAAGCACCAATACATCACTGTTCGCGCGCCAATGCGGTCCGACAGAACACCGCCGTAGGCGCGAAAGATACTTGCCGGGATGGAATACGCGGCAGCAACCATGCCCGCGGTCTCGATGTCGAAGCCGTAGACACCGATGAGGTAACGGGGAAGCCAGAGCGCGAGCGCGACGAAGGCGCCAAAGGCGAAAAAATAGTACATCGCAAAGCGCCACACGCGGATGTCTTTCAGCGGCGCGAGTTCCATCGCGTAGGCTTTTGGCGCTTCGCCGGTCCTGCGGCGTTCGACCGTTATCGGATCATCGGTCGTCGTCAGCCAAAATATGACCGCAATGACCGCGAGCGCGGCAGCCCAGATCAGCGCGACCGTGTGCCAGCCCCATGCCACGAGCGCAAAGGGAGCGAGAAATTTCGTGACCGCGGCGCCCACATTTCCGGCGCCGAAGATTCCGAGCACCGTCCCTTGTTGTCCCTGCTGGAAAAACCTCGAGACATAAGCAATGCCGACAGCGAACGAGCCTCCCGCAAGGCCTATTCCGAGTGCCGCCAAAAGCATTTGAGGGTACGTTTGGGCGAAGATGAGAAGCGCCGTCGCAACGCTCGCCGCGAGCATGGTCACCGTGAAAACGAGGCGCCCACCATAGCGATCTGTCCAGATTCCGAGGAAAATGCGAGCCAGAGAACCCGTCAAAATCGGTGTTCCCGCGAGCAATCCGAACTCCGCTTCAGTCAGACCGAGTTGATCTTTGATGCGGAGTCCAATGATTGCGAAAATCGTCCAGACTGCAAAGCAGGCCGTGAACGCAAACGTGGAAACCCACAGGGCGCGGCCCTCGGGCGTCGATACGGTCAGAACGGAACTTTCTTGTGTGCGCATCAGATGCTCCCGGTCATTGCGCAAAACAAAAAAGCTGCCGGCCAAGCGCTCGCACCCCTCTACGAGGGTGTGAAGGCTTGATCGGCAGCTTTGCCTATTGAGCGCCCACCATTGGACGCGGATCAAATCCTAAGCGCGCAACTCGCGCAGCTTAGGTGAGCTGGGTACAAGACCTTCAACTCGAGTCTTTTTCGACGATGCGGCACCTGCGAAGGCATCGCAAGTCCAAACATTCAGCAGTTTAACGCCGCTTCGGCGCAAAATTTGTGCAGCGCAAGCTCAGAGCTTCTGGCTCGCTAGATAAGAATCGAGCTTGTCGGGATCGAACAAGCCGCCGTCGAAAAAGCCGTCCGGCCCAAGCACCAAGCTGGCGCCGGATGACCCGACAGGGGTAGCGGCGGTGAGCGCGCCCTCCACTTTGGCATTCGCGACCGGAAGCGCGATACCCAGCGGCTTCAATGCCGCTCGATAGAGGTCGGGCCGGTAAGTCTCGCGCGCAATCCGCGCATGCTCCGCGCTGTGTTGGATTTGCCCCCACCGGACCATCTGCGAATAGAACCAGAGTGCGTGGCTCTTCCAAGGAAACGTCGCGGCTTTCGCGAACGGAACAAAGAAATCTGCGATCGCTTTCGTGTCTCCGCTTCCGTCCGGCAATTCTCCTTCGAGCGCCGGGAGCAGCCACTCGCGAGGCCGGCCGACATAGTTTTTTTCGGCCAGGATGCGCGCGATATCCCCGCGATTTCGCGCATTGCCGCACCATTCCGCAGCCTTGCAAAGCGCCCGCAGAAGCGCGGAAAGCGCATCGAGATTTTCTTCCGCCCAACGCGCGCTCACGCCCAGGACCTTTTCCGGGCTGGACCGCCAAATTGCGGCTTTGACCGTTGCGATGTGCCCCTTGCCGGCAAGAGCGGCCGCAGTATTCCAAGGCTCGCCCACGCAATAGCCATCGATTGTGCCACTCGCCAATGCGTCCAACATCAGCGGAGGCGGAACAATGACGATCTCGACATCGCGTGATGAATCAATTCCGCAGGCTGCCAGCCAATAGCGAAATTCGTAGTTGTGCCCCGAGTAAGGATGGACCACGGCGAAGCGCAGCATCGGCTTCGATGTGGAAGCGCCGCGGTCTGTGACGACAGCTTTCAACGCCCGGCCAGTCGCCGCCGGGTCGAAGTCGGCCCTTGCTCCCTTGTCCACCATGTCGGCCCACAAGGCATTCGAGACCGTAACCGCATTTCCACCAAGACCGAGCGCCATCGGGACGATCGTCGGCACGACGAGGGGCGTCAGCCCGAGATTGCAGGCGATTGGCATCGGCGCAAGAACATGAGCGACCTGAAAATGCCCCACTGCCAATCGATCGCGAATGTTCGCCCACGAGGTTTCACGCGCCAGGGCGAGATCGATACCCTCAGCCGCCGCAAAGTTCAGCTCCTTCGCGACGACGAGAACCGCACTGTCTAAAAGCGGCAAGAAGCCCGCCGTCACTTGGTTTGCGCCGCCCACGATTATCGCTCCCCCTCACGCGGCGACAGAAGCCCGGCCGCCGTTATCAAACCTTCGGCAATCTCCCCAATCTTTCGGTTCTGGTTCATCGCGGTTTTGCGCAGAAGTGCGTAGGCTTCCGACTCCGAAAGGCCCCGTGTCGCCATGAGGATGCCCTTGGCACGGTCAACAAGCTTGCGGTTTTCGAGTTCGGATCGCGCTTCTTCGAGTTCGCGGACCATGCGCGAAAAGGCGTTGAAACGACAGATCGCCATGTCCAAGAGTGGCTTGACCCGTTCTTTCTTTAAGCCATCGACGACATAGGCGGAGACACCGGCATCGACCGCCGCCTCGATCGATGCACTGTCCGAGTGATCGACGAACATTGCGATCGGCCGCTTCACCGCGCGCGAAAGCTGAAACATGTTTTCGAGCATATCGCGATTGGGATTCTCGAGGTCGATGACGATGACATCAGGCTCGATCTCGGTAATGCGGCGCGCGATACCGATGACGTCATGGACGATCGTCAGGTTGACATAACCTGCATCTCGCAGCCCGGCCTCGATCACCGACGCGCGCAGCCGGTTTTCGTCGATGACCAGGACGGAAAGAGGATTCGGCGGCGGCTGCATGCTCGTGTCCACAAGGCAGACTGTGTCGCCTACACGATTTATGCGGTCGGTCAACTGCCCAAATGAATACCGAAGGAGAGCGAACGATGCCGGCTTGCGTATCTAGCGGCAGAAATATTGACGCGCGCCCATCGAAAACCCGACGGCATGGATGAGGGATACCGTCGCTCTACCGTTATCAACCTATAGCTCTTCTTAAACGTCTGCTGTCGGCCAACGCCTTTCGCCCGCTGTCACCTTACTAAAGGACAGCCTAGAACTTCACCGTTCCGGAGACCATTGTCGAACTACCCTCCCAACGCTTGTCCGCGTTGAATTCCTGATAAAAGCGCGCGCTGAGGATGACCGGTGTCTTATCGACAAGCGTCGTGTACGTGAGCGCCGGACCTATAGCGTCAACGCTTCCTTCAAAAGGCCCAAGAACGGCGCCAGTGCCGGAGTCACCAGTCAACTGGCGATAGTCATAGCCGGCGACGCCAATGACCAATCCGGTGCAGACTTCTCGCCCGATCGCCCACTCGAAGTGGAAATCCGTGCCGCTTTGATAATCCGTTGCCGTGTTCTCGAAATTGAAGGTCACGCCGAAAGTGCCATTAAATTGGAGCTTTGAGGTCTTCTCCGTCCACGTGAAGCTCCAGCCCGTATCGATGCCCGGCCGGTTGAGGCCGATGTCCGGTTTGAACCCCACCTCGTACCGGCCGCTTGGCGCAACGACCTGCACATAGGCAGTATGAGCAAATTCTCCGCTCTGCCACCCGAGTTGTGCTCTCGTGGTGATGTCGCCCAATCCCCAGCCCGCGGTTTCGCGCTCGACCGGCGGTAGAGGGGGAGCACTCACGTTGGCTCTCATGCTGATGTGGCCGGTGGGTATAGTGACCGCAAGACCGAAATTACCGCCAAGGATTTTTCGATCCGGCACGTAGAGGCCGTTGATAAAAGCCTGGAAGAAATCAACGCGAGCGCCTGCGTTGAGAGTCACGTTTCCCAACGTCACCGCGCGGCCGATCTTTCCTGAATAGAAGCCGCTTCCGACGGTTAAATAGGTACCGGGCGGGGGCGTTACGCCCGCGCCAAACGCCGATCCGCCAAGCCCGTAAGAAGAGAAGCCCGCTTCATCTGCGCGTGCGGACGAGACGCCGGACAGAGCAAAAACCGCAATGACCGTGAAAGCAGATCGTGTGCGCATTCCGAGACCCCCATCCCGTCGAAAACGCAAACCGATTATACAGTACGCTTATCTTCTAATAGTCGTTCAATCTGTTGCGGTACGGTCACGGCCGGCTGATTTTAAGCGTCGATTGAGCGTTCGGATTCATCAAATCATGCCCGGGCTGGCACGGGAGCCTACACGGATTGCTCACTCGGAAATGCTGAATTCAATAGGGATTCACATAATTCATAATTGCGCTCATGCGCAGCATCACGCGGCGGATCACGTGTGTGGCCTTGGCGTGATCGGTGAAGATCGCGGCATCTCCGGTACTGCCGGCGAACGACGAACGGCGCTGACGCGACTTGCTTTGGTGTGACGGCGAGGCCGGAAACCTGAGTCTGGCCTGTCGATACAGCTTGCAGGACAGTTTCCACTTTGCCGGTGAAGACCTGACCTGGGAGAAATTTGAACGTCACCTCTGCGCTTTGGCCCGGCATAACGTATCGAGCGTAGATCTGCGGTATCTCAGCCGCGACAATGGTATCCGATGTATCGATGAAGGCCATCACAGGCGATAGCGGCAGCGAAGCGACTCGTGCGCCCTTGCGGAGGGCGAGATTGGTTACGTAACCGTCCGCCGGAGCACGTACGATCGTCTTCTCAAGATTCCATTTTGCGCCCTCTATTTGCGCGTTGAGCTGATCGACCTCCGCCCGCCTTTGCTCGACGTCGAATTGTCTGCCCGCGGCCTTTTCGACGAGCTCGGTCATCTGTCCCAACCGTTGGGTTGAAAGTTTGAGCTGCGCTTCAAGAGCCTTCACTTGCGCTTCGAACGGAACGGGATCGATGCGGAATAGTATGTCTCCCTGCTTCAGCGGCGCATTCGGCTGCACGGGAACATCGATGACCTCGCCGGCGACGTCGGGCGTTATCGCAACGGAATGTCGTCCGACCACGAGTTGACCCGAAGGCGCGCCCCAGCCCATGGGGATGAAAAGCCCGACGAGCAATGCGAGCATGACGAGGATCGGCGAGATCTTCCAAAAGAGATTGAAGGGAACGGCCTTGAACCAGACAAGCAGAAAAAGCAGCAACAGATAACCGTTGAACAGGAAGGCGATCATCGGCCCTCCTCCTTCTTCGGCGTATCGACATAGGCCCAGATCAACGCGATGGGCCAAAGCACAAAGCCGCAAATCAGCGTGACCCACCCCGCAACCGAGACGGCTTGCGTCCAGGGATGATTCCGAGATTTTGCAATGTAGCCGGGCGCCATGGCCATCGCGACGAATGCCGCGACAGCCGTGACAAGAAGGAAGATCAGAACGAACCAGGAAAAATAATCGATGAAAGACACGGCCTTCTCCGCGGTCTATTCGTTTTGCGCTAGTTCCTGCCCTCGCCGCTGCTTGCTCCGGTTGCCGAGCTTGCTGTCCCAGCGAGTTGCGCTTCGGGGAACTTCCACGAGCCGTCCAGTATCGACGCCTGAGGACGATAGAGCCGCACGGTGTAGTTCCAGCCGGGCATGATCGGCAGGCAATTGACGGTCTTGCCATCGCAGCCGCCAAACTGGATCTCGATCGATCCGTCGGCCGCCTTGCTCGCCGTGATATTGTTGAGCGAATAGGCGTTGTATTCGTTCTTTTGCAGATAGCCCTTGGCGTTATAGACCGTGACCGACCAGAAGCCGTCGACCGGGACATCTTTGACGTTGAGCTTGTAGATCGCCGCGCCATCGTTCTTCGCGGGCACAAAGCTCAGATACGTTGCGTCTTTGTCGGGATTTCCACCCCATCCGGCGGCGGTGGCGATCAGGTGCCGTACTGGATCAACTTCGCTCTTGGTGCCGAAAGCATTCTTGAAGCCGCCAGTGAATTGCGACAGGACCAGAAGGGCGTCCCGGATCTTCTTTTGCGAGGCTTGATCCCAGTTCGGCACGTCGAATGTCCCGGCCGATTTCTGTTCGACCTTGATCGCATCCTGCAGGGCGTGAACTTCTTTCACGTCTTCGGCATCATTGGGATCGACCAGCGTTCGAATACCAACCGTCATATAGCGTGTTCCAACGTTCTCGCGCGTCAGCGTGTGCGCGCCCGGGCCGTAATAGACGGCGGGAACGTAATGATCCTCGTTGATGACCTGCAGCGTCATGAAGCGTTTACCCGCGTCGGGCATCGCGATTGTCACCGGCCCTGCGTCGAGATCGAATACGCCGAAGGAATAAAGCGTATCGCGGTTCATTCGGATGACAGTCTGCTTGTCGATCGGCGTCGGCTCGCGATTGTGTTTCAACTTCCCGAAGTCGCCGTCCTTGATGGCATTTGCCATGTAGACGTCGGACTCAGCGCGGGCGAAATTGTCGACGGTAACTGGAACTTCTTTCGACGAAGTCGATAATACCTCTTCAGCCGACACCTGACGCACCGCGCCGGTGACGGCGAGCGCTGCGCAAACGGCCGTTGCAGCGATCGTCCAATTCTGCGAATTGCTTGCCATGACTTTGTCTCCTCGCGAGATTGCTCAGTTTCTTCTGTCGCCCGAACCCTCCGCTGCCGAGTCCACGCTTTCGAGGTCGGGCAGCCTCCACGTCTTCTGAAAGAATTCCGGCTTCGGCCCATAGACGCGGAACATCAGCTCGAACTTTCTGGCTGGGTCCGTCGGAATCCAGTTTGCCTCCTGGCCAGGAGGCGCCTTGGCGCCGATATAGATGTCGACCGAGCCGTCCTCGTTCTTCCTCAACTCAGCGGCATTCGACGCGCGGCTGGCGCGATCGACATTTTTAATGAGCGCGTGAGTTTCACGGTCGTACGCAGTTACGGACCAATACTGGTCGACCGGCACATTCGGCGGAACATGCAGGCGGAACGTCTTTGCCCCATCGTAGCTCTCGCCGTTCTTATCTTTGATATTGATGAGATAGAACTGGCCGGCGCCCATGCGCTTGATGCCGATATAGGCGTAAGTATAGGTGAGCCCACGCCGATCGACAGGATAGTCGTTGGGATCGCTCAAGCCCTCGCCAACTGCCTTGATAAATTCGGGATGGCCCGGGTAGGTCCAATGCGTGCCTTCGTAGAACGGAGGCATGCCCGCATCGTATTTCGCCGCGAGTAGCAGTTGTGCGTCGTGCACGCCTGTCGCGAGCGCCTTCTTTGTTGCGTCGTCCGGAGCGAATGCCTTCCCCTTCTCGATACCGATGGAGCGCAGCTGATCGATCAAGGCGCGGTCGCGATCGAGCCACGGCTCACTCTGCACGACGCGGTTCAAATGCTCGAAAAAGCTTTCGTCATAGCGGATCGTCGAATCGAACGTGACGTCCTTGACGTCAGTGAACACGGTCGGCGGCGGATTTGACGCCTGCGAAAGCGGATAGACTTTGGCTTGCTTGGCATAGGCCGCCGATCTCGCGACATCCGCGTCGCCATGGCTGGTGAGATTCGAGCGGAGCAGCACGTAGCTGCCGAAAGAATCCGGCTTGAGCGGAGCATAGCCGTCAGGAATTTCTCCCGCGTACCCAGGCGGCAAAATGAGGAACTTCATCCCCTTGCCTTTGTCGATCCCAAGCCGTCCGGCGTCCTCCAGGGGCAATTGCCAAACATTGACAAAGTTGGCGTTGAGCGAACCGTTTTCATCCGCAGGCGGAATCTCCACTACGATCGGCCCGGCGTCTCGTGTGTCGAAGAAGGACATGAAATAGAGCGTGTCAGGATTGGGGGTTAGCGTCTGGTTTTTCCAATCGAGCGGGCGCCCCCAATAGATGAACTGGTTCACTTTGCCCGACGTCTTGCTCAGCATCTCTTGCAGCATGAGATCGTAGTTGACCGCAGGCATGCCCCAGATGACCGCCTCCACCGCACGGCTCTGCAGCAGGCGCGCTTTTACGTCTTCGGCAGTGAGCGTCTGTCCTTGGCTGGCAGAAAGCGGAAGAAGCAATACCAGCGCAGCAAGCAGCAGCTTCTTCATCGCGCGTCCTCCTTGGGAAACACCGTCTTCCAGTCCTGCTTCATGTCGACGATCGTCCATCCTTTGGCGGTCGCTTCATCGAGCGCTTTATCGAGACGGCCAACACGAGACATCCGGTCGTAGGCCCACTCGCGTTCGGCATCGGTGTGATGCACGAGAAGGCAAAGTCGCGCGCCGGGTGGACTGCAGGTCCATTCGAGCATCTGAAGATCGCCGTCGGAATTGCCGAAAGTCGCGATCGGCCGTCGGCCGATATGACGCTGGATGCCGACAGGCTTGCCGTCCTTATCGTCGTTGAGCACGAGGTCCGGCGTTTTCATGATGACGGGAACTCCGTCGCGCATCTCGAATTTGAGACCGCCGGAGCTGCCGATGACCTGCTCTGGGGGGATGCCGTAGACGCGCTCGACCCAGGGCCGCATGAACTCGATACCGCCGCCGGAAACAATGAACGTCTTGAATCCGTTTTCACGCAGGTACGCCAACAGCTCGAGCATCGGCTGGTAGACCATCTCGGTGTAAAGCCGCCCGGTTTTCGGATGCCGGGCCTTCGCGATCCAGTCGCTGACAATCACCGCAAACTCGTCCGTGCTCATTCCCGCATGCGTAATAGCCATCAGCTCGGCGATACCGGACTCGCCTGACGCCGCAACTCCCGTTGCGTCACCCTTGAGCAGCGATGCGAAAGGCTCTTTGCTCGTCCATTCGGGATGTTGCGAAGCGAGCACCTTCACGCGGTCAGCGACGAACACCGCCTGAGCGTACATCGGTTGCTCGGCCCACAGCGTCCCGTCGTTGTCGAAAGCGGCAACGCGTTGTGCCTCGGGCACGAAGTCCGCGCTGCCGTCCTTCGTCACCCTGACGACGAAGTCGATGATGGCCTGTTTGGTTGCACCGTCGTTCCACGACGGAAGCGGCTCCGAAGCGGCCGCAACTGCCATGCACATGAATAAGGGTGCCAGAATGCCCAGCATCCATGTCCCGTATTTTCGTAAGGTGATCACGGCCATTGGCCGTTCTCCGCTTGCCGCCTACTGCACGCCTTGCAAACGCTCGTCGATCATCCTGTTTAAGCCGCCGCGTATGCGATCAAGGTCTAAGTTTTTCTTGAAGGCTTCCCTCCGCTTTATGCCATCCATCTCATCCTCCATGATATTTGCCGGATTGAAGCTCGGCGGGAATGAGCGGGGCGGGAAATCCTTGAATGTCGACGCAAATTGGAAGACATCGTCCATCACGCCATACATGGATCCGACGTGGTCGAGCTGCCAATCCCAGAAGGTATTGGATGTGATATCGGCGCGCTCGAATGGGTCCTGGAAGATGTTGAAGATCTTCTGCAAACGGAGTGTCGTGAATGGCTCCGCCCATACTTCCATCGTGCCAGGGGATCGTTGCTCGGAAAAAACGTACTTGTAGTCTCCCTGCCGGAAAGCCACGAGCAGTCCATCATCGTTCGAATAGAAGAAACTGTTGCGCGCGCTCTTGAAGCCGTTGTTGTTGGCGGCACTGCCACTGACGTTTTGCAAAAACGCCGACTGGTCGTAGCCGTCGAGATGCACTTTGTAGGCGACGCCATTGGCGGTATAGCCGGCTTTGAGCTTGTTGACGATGTCAGGCTCGCCCGCGATTGAACAAAGTGTCGGAAGCCAATCGTTGTGACTCATAAGCTCGTTGCTGATTGTTCCGGGCTTGATGTGGCCAGGCCAGCGGACAAGACACGGAACACGAAATGCGCCGTCCCAGTTCGTGTTCTTCTCGGAGCGGAACCACGTCATGGCCCCGTCAGGCCATGTGTTCATGTGTGGACCGTTGTCGGTCGAATAGACCACGATGGTGTTGTCGGCGATGCCCAGGTCATCCAGCACTTTGAGTAATGAGCCAATCGTGTCGTCGTGCTCGATCATTCCGTCGATGTACTCGCTGTCTCCGTGCGTATAGCGGCCCCGATGGCCAGCCCGGACATGTGTTCGCAAGTGCATACGTGTCGAATTGAACCAGCAGAAGAACGGCTTTCCGGCCGCGTTCTGCCGCTTGATGAAGTCGATGGCGGCACTCGATGTCTCGTCGTCGACCGTCTCCATTCGCTTCTTCGTCAGAGGGCCGGTATCCTCGATGATCTGTTTGCCGATTTTACCGAAGCGAGGATCGACGGTCGGATCGTCAGTATCCGTTGCTTTGCATTTCAAAACGCCTCGAGGGCCAAATTTGACACGATAAGCCGGGTCTTTCGGGTAATCCGGAAGCTCCGGCTCTTCTTCGGCATTAAGATGATAGAGGTTGCCGAAGAATTCGTCGAAGCCGTTGACGGTGGGAAGAGATTCGTTGCGATCGCCAACATGGTTCTTGCCAAACTGGCCCGTCGTGTAGCCGAGATTCTTGAGGAGTCCGCCGATGGAGGGGTCCAGTTGGCTCATTCCCATCGGAGCGCCGGGGAAGCCAACTTTGCTCAGGCCGCTGCGCATGATGTGCTGGCCGGTCAGGAACGCCGAGCGACCCGCAGTGCACGACTGTTCGCCGTAATAGTGCTGGAGCTTAAGCCCCTCTTTCGCGATGCGATCAATATTCGGGGTCTCATACCCCATCAATCCGTTCGAATACGCGCTGACATTCGCAACACCTATGTCGTCACCCCAAAGGACAAGGATGTTCGGCTTACTATTGCCCGACGCAGGAGATGCGGCCGGCGCGTCGGATGGTTTCGCGTCTTGGGCGCTCGCAGAGCCGGTGCCAGTTGCCACAAGCGTAACGAGCGAGGCTCCGCTCAGGAGGATGCTTCGACGATTCAGAGCGGTTTCAGTATCCTTCCCGTCCAATGAAATGTTGGCAGTCATTTTCGCTACCTCATTCTTTTAGCTACTGCCCTCGGCGTTTCCCCGGCGTAAGTCTCCGTATAATGACGTTTTAAAAAGCGTTTCCTGCTTCAATCACCTTCGTCTACCGCGACGGCCCGCGCCGCGATGCTGAACGGCGGGCTTTTTGAAATGAGCCGCTGGCCGCGTCGCCCGACCGCCCCCTCTCTTTTCAAATTTCTTGGCCGCGCTACCACCGCGGGCGTGCGCGGATCGAACGGCACCTGTCTTAGCTTTTGATATATTTCTCGCGCTATTCGGCAGCTGAGCGCCGTGCTCGAATTTCTTCTTGGCATCCGGACGGTTGCCGTCGTGCAGCCGACGTTCGATGTCTGCGCGGTTGAAATTCTTGTCACCGCGCCGGAGATCTCCGCGATGTTTCGGATCGTGTTTCCAGACGTTGTTGCTGATGTTGCGGCGGTTGACATCGATCCGGTTCCAACGGTTGGCATCAATGTCGATACGGCGATTATGCCAATCCCAATGGTTCCACCCCCAGATACCGCCAGCGATCGCGATGCCAGTGGCGCCCCAGAAAAAACCGTCCGTGAACACGGCGCCAGGATAACCCCAGTAATACGGAGGATAATCGGGATACCACCATGTCCCGTAGACGACCGACGGCTCATACACCGGCACATAGACGGTATCGGGATTGGCGGGCCGGATGACATACGCGCCATCCTGTTGTTTCACTGTCTGTTGTGAGTTGCTTTTCAGATGACCGCTTGAATCAGCCTTCGATCGCAGAAACTGGACCTGATCCATCACCTGATCTTGCTGAGCAAGAAAGGCATTCCCGAGATTTTGCGTCCAATCGAGCTGATCGCTCATCATCTTTAGAACGTCAGGAAATTGCACGAGGGCTTTGATGCTCGGGTCCCAGTCTTTTGACTTGAGCGCATCGACAAGTGCATCCCCCTGCAGGCTGGCGTTTCCAGGCACGCTTCGCCACCGCTGCGCCTCGACGACATCGAGCGGATATGTCGATGCCATTAGGACATTCGACAGAAGATCATCAGGATAGAGCGCGATCGGCGCCAGCATCTGGTCGAGCTGCTGTTTGGAAAACTTCTCGTCGTCCGCTCGCACCGGCGCAGCGCCAATCATGACGAAAACGAGCAACACCAATGAGAACCCAAAAATTGATTTCATCAATCCCTCACAAAAAACTCAACTTTCAGCACGTGGCCGGACGATGCAGCGAAATCCGACATGACTTGTCGACGTATCGATCGGCTCAGCATGGCGCGCAGCCGGCCTGTAGCGCCGGCAATAGTTTGGCGCACAGAGATGAGACCCGCCTTTGAGAACCTTGCGGGGTATGCGGATCTGAGGCTGACAAGGATCCAGGCTTTGATCCCGCCCTGGACCGCGAGGATTCTTCGGAATGCAACACGCCTTCTGAGCATCAGCAGGATGCTTCGGCGCATACCAATCGCTCGTCCATTCCCAGACGTTGCCGATCATATCGTGGATTCCGTAGCCGTTCGGTGGAAAGGCCTTGATCGGCGAAGTGCGCTCATAGCCATCGAGCTCCAGGTTCTCGCGCGGGAAAATGCCTTGCCAGGTGTTGGCCATGTACTTGCCGCCTGGCGTCAACTCATCACCCCACGCGAATTCGGCCCCTTCGATGCCGCCACGCGCCGCGAACTCCCATTCCGCCTCGGTTGGCAATTCCTTTCCTGCCCAATGCGCATAGGCCTCCGCATCGCAATAGGCGACGTGCACGACAGGGTGTTCGTCAAGACCCTTGATTGAACTTCCACGGCCGTAAGGAAGGCGCCAATTCGCGCCGAAGCGAAATTCCCACCACTGCCCCCAATTCCTAAGATCGATTTCCCCCGCCGGCGGTTTGAAGACGAGTGAGCCTGCCCTCAACATGTGCGGCAACGCGCCGGGATAGTCGCTCGCTTTCGGCGCCAGCTCGGCGAAAGTGACGTAGTTTGTTGCGTCCACGAAGCGACGGAACTCGGCATTCGTTACCGGCGCTTCATCAATCCAGAATGAATCGACGCTGACACGATGCGCGGGCGCTTCCTCGGGATAATGATGATCGGATCCCATGCGGAACGTCCCGCCAGGAACGAAGACCATGCCACTGAGCAATCGATCAGCGTTGCCATCGTGACGTTGTGGAATTCCAAGATCGTGCGACGGAAGGCTTCGACTCATCGCTTTGCGCTCCCCCGAAGATGCGATGCGCATCGCGACCCGGCGGAGTTGAAGAACAACGCGAAAAACATCAATTGCGATGAAGGCGAGAAATAAAACGGAGCGGCACGCTGGCAGCAGCTCGCTACTGGTGTGCTTTTGACGCGCAATAGCATTGCCGAACTCGCGCTCGCATGCGTAGCAACCCACCCGTCCTCGGGCGAAAGGGCGCTTGCGGATGTTTTAAGTCAATTGAATTCGTCGTTGCATCGCGAAACTCATGAGCGTCTAGTAAATAAAAACGAATGTTCAAAAACAGGAAAAGCTACCCGTCCGCAGCGAGGTCCAGGCTGTCGCGCGCCAGCGTTGCCGAAGCATTCGCGAATCCATCTCTACTCTACGAAATACACTAGGGGTCACCGTGCTTTGTTGAGGTTGCGCTGTTGTCTCGCCCGAAAGAACAAATCTCGATCGATAAAGTTATCCGCAACAATAAAATTACGAAGAAATAAATACCCGTCACCATCCGCTTTGAATGGTCCGGCGACGAATAGCTTGGCGCGACTGCAAACAAATTTATTCAATTCGCACTGGTGGGCTGTCGACATGAAGAGCTTCGATATCGCCCGTATTGCCGCAATATCTATGTATGGGCTGGAATGCCAACGTCGGAATAGCTTTTCAATGGATGAGCGTGGCCGCTTTTCTCAGCACGTTGCGGTCGCCAGTGACGTAGAGGTCAGCTGTCGTCACCAACTTTATCGAGAGTCCAAGCCGATCTGTCACCCGCGCGTGCGGAATAGCTGAAGGCCTTCACGAAATCCGGCATCTTGAGCCCCGGCGCCAATCTTGGGTCGGGAACTGGCGCTTTTTGCATGAGTTCAAGCGCAACCATGCCTGCCCAACGGTCTGTTGTAAGATCAGGCTCTTCATCACCGGGCAGCGCATCATTCACCTTGGCAGCCACTTCGTCCAACTTGAGTTTGATGACCTTGGTCGCTTTCCACTCCTGCTCGTTCGGTTTTCGGGCGTAGTCCCAAAGACCTGGAGCCAACCGGTCGCAAAAAACAGAGAGGACGTGCCTTTTCTCCTCTTCGCTCGTGACCGATGCGTTGCCGAAAGCCATGACGGAGCGATAAAGAATATTGTGGTTCATCGCGGCGCGCGCGAAGACGATGCCGTCGATGTGGGTGACGCTGAAACAAACTGGAATGTTCTTTCCTTGCGCTTTGAGCATCCGACTTGCTGACGAGCCGTGCCAATAGACATGGTCATCGATGCGCCAATGGCTCGTTGGCGTAACGTATGGTACTCCGTCGAACACATACCCAACCTGGCAAATGATCCCGGCATCGATGATACTATTGACGCTTTCGCGATCGTATTTGGCGAGCCAATGGTAGCGCCGCATTCTCGTGCGGTCCGATAACGGCAGGTCGCTCTGGGTGTCCATTCTGAATTCCCATGATATTCGCACTTAACGCGGGAATTCTTATCCTCCATGTGGGATGCTGTATTCATCCACTTTGGATACATGCGGCAGACCACATGGAAAAATTGCTACTGATCCGGCGCAACATAAGGTGAAGCGTCTGACGATCAGTGGGCCGCAATCCCCTTCAAGACGCGAGCGAATCGCTTAACGGCAATCTCACACTCCTCCGACGTTAGACCAGCAAAGCCGAGAACGAACCCTGGCGTCCTGCGCTTCCTTATAAAAAGACTCGAGAGGGATAAGAGAGCAATACCACTCTGCTCCGCCTTTCTCATGACTTCGTCCTCGGCGCGGCCGTCATGAAGATACCAAGTCGCCTGAAATCCGCCGGCGGGAATTCGGAGCTTTCCATATGGCGCAAGATAGCGTTCGGCGGCTTCGACAAAGGAATCGCGCCTCGCTTTGAAGAGCTGGCGCATGCGCCGTATGTGTGCAGTAAATTCGCCTGTTGCCATGAACTCGGCCAAAGTCGCTTGATTCAAAATGGCTGAATGTCCGTCGACAAGTGTCCGCATTCCAACCAACGCAGGCACGAGATGCGTCGGCGCAACTAGATAGGCGAGGCGAACTCCAGGGAAAAGGGTCTTGGTAAAGGTGCCGACGTAGAGAACGTTGCCGGATGTGTCTAATCCCTGAATGCAGGATATCGGCGCACCGTCGTAACGGTATTCGCTGTCGTAATCATCTTCGATAATGAATCTGCTGTTCGCCTTCGCCCAGTCGACCAGAGCCATGCGGCGCTCGAGGTTGAGGGTTGCTGTCGTAGGATACTGATGTGAAGGCGTTACGTAGACGCCGCGCGGAACAGGCTTTCGTCGGATGAGATTTTCGACCACCATCCCATTGTCGTCGACGTCAATGGGCAGTGGAACCGCGCCCGAAACGGTGACGGCAGAACGTATACCCAGATAGCACGGATCTTCAACGGCAACCGTATCTCCGGCGTCAAGCATCATTGTCGTGATGAGCAGCAGAGCTTCCTGAGAACTCGTGAGTACGATGACATTCTCCGCGCCACACTTGACACCACGATAGGCGCCCAGGTAGCGGGCAATCTCCTCGCGAAGTTGTTCAAGGCCCTGCGAATCGCAATAGCCCAGAGCATTCGTTCCCAATCGTCTCGAGACGCGGGAGAGAGTCTGTTTCCAAAGATCGATTGGAAACGACCTCACATCCGGAAAGGCCGCAGCGAAAGGCAGCTGCACCGGATCTTGCACTTTTCCAGAGCGCTGAATTTTTCTGCCCCTCTCGGAGAGGTTTAGGCCGCCTGTTTTTTTGCCAGGATTGGTCTGAAATGTCGCCAGCTGTGCGCCCGTCTCCGAGACAAACGTCCCGCTTCCGTGCCGACGGATCAGATACCCCTCGGCTTCCAGATGTTGATAGGCAAGCTCCACAGTCTCGCGTGCGACGCTCAATTCGTTCGCCAAGAGACGTGTCGACGGCAAGCGCTCGAAAGCCTTGAGGCTCCCATTTCTCAGCTGTCGGCGAATGGCATTTTGAATACGGACGCCGATCGGCAAATCGTAACTCGCCTGCTCCTCAAGCAACGCTAAGAGCGTTCCGGTAAATTGACTTTGCATCGCCCTGCCTTTGATTCAATCGAATTTGCGCTTGGTCAACTTACGTCGATTTGCAGGCGGTAGCCGATCCCTGGTTCGGTCACGATGAATTCCGGTGCATCGGGCGAAGCTTTGAGCTTTTGCCGGAGCTGACCGACAAAGACGCGCAGATATTGCAGGTCCTCGGTGTGCGCGGCTCCCCAGACGGCCGTGAGGAGCTGGCGGTGCGTCAGCAGGCGTCCGGCGTTACGAACCAGGATCGCGAGCAGATCGAACTCCTTCGGTGTCAGCTTTACCGCCGCGCCATTGAGCGTCACCGTATGCGCGAGAACATCGACCTCGAGGGCTCCCGATTTCAGATGGGTTTGTTCGGAAGCTTGCTGTGCGGCATGGCGGAGGGCCGTTCGCAAGCGTGCCGTGAGTTCGCCGATGCCGAACGGCTTGTTGACGTAATCGTCGGCACCGAGATCCAATGCAGCGATCTTTTCCGTCTCCCGGTCGCGCGCCGAAAGCACCAGGATCGGCGTCTTCGACCAGCCGCGGAGATCGCGGATCACGTCCTTGCCGTCCATGTCGGGGAGACCGAGGTCGAGCAAGATGATGTCGGGCGATTGCGTGGCAGCAGCCTTCAATGCCTCCTTGCCGGTCGTCGCGACGACGACCTCGTAACCCGCAGCTGTCAGGCTCGGCTTCAGGAAGCGCAGGATTTGCGGTTCGTCGTCGACGACGAGAATGCGCGAGCCGGTCATGCGGAATCCTTGGGAGCTGCTTCAGTGGATACGCTCTCTTCGCCGGCAGGAAGCAGGATCGAAATCTCGGTGCCCTTTCCGTCGGCGATAGGACTCTGTGCCGATATCGTCCCGCCCATCGCAGACACGATTCCAGCGCAGATCGACAATCCTAAGCCGGTGCCGGGCGCACGGCCGTCGCCGACATGTGCACGATAGAACTTGTCGAAGACCTTGTTCAATGCCTCGGGTGGAATGCCGATGCCGTCGTCGGTCACGCGGATGTGCAATCCACCGCCGTTGGCGAGCGTGATGCTGACGCGGGTCACCGACTCCGGCGGACTGTATTTGTGTGCGTTGTCGATCAGATTGAACATGACCTGCTCGAGCATCGCCGCATCGCCGCGAATGAGCGGCAGGTTGGCGGCGATGACCGTCTCGATATGTCGTTCCGGAAAGATCTTTCTGGCTCGGGCGGCGGCGCCATGAACGGCGTCCGCCACGTCCACCCAGTCGTGCCGGATGTCGAGAAGGCCGGTTTCGACTTTCGTCATGTCGAGCAGGTTGGATACGAAGGCGGACAGCCGGGTCGCTTCCTCTTCGATGGTTGCCAGAAGATCTGCGCGGTCTTGATTGCGCATACGATCGCCGAGCTGCCGGAGGCTTGTTGCCGAGCCCAGAATGGATGCGAGCGGCGTCCGCAAATCATGCGAGATTGAAGATAAGAGCACGCCGCGCAGTCGCTCGCTTTCAGCAGCGGTCGCAGCCTTCGCAGCCTGTTCGAAGAGCCGCGTGCGCTCGATGGCGACTGCAGCCTGATCAGCGAACGACTGAAGCGCGCTCCCGGTCGCCGACGGCAGCGCCTCGTCGGCGTCTCCCGGCACGACCCCGAGCACACCCACCGGTCCTGCAGATGCGATCAACGGACGGAATTGAAACGCCGCCGAAGGCATCGTCTCCGTCAGGTAGCCGGCGGGCTCGCCATTGCGATGCGCCCACCGAGCCGCCGCCCAATCGGCAATTCCGAGCGTGTCGTCCGGCGGCCAGCCGCCTGCGATTGAAAGCTCGTTCGCGCGTTCGAGAAGGATGATCGACTTGCCTTTGACAAGCGTCGCCGATTGCGCGGCGAGCAGCCACAGCACATCATCGATCTCCGTCGTCGCCGAAAGCTTTCCCGAAAATTCATACAGCGCTTGTGTCGCTTCCGCCCGTTCGCGCGTGGCATTGGCCTGCTCGCGAAGGCGTCCGGCCAGTCCGCCGGTCGCGGCAGCGACGACGAGAAAAATCAGCAGGCCAAAAAGTTCGTACGGCGATGCAATCGTCAGTGTGTAGCGCGGATCGATAAAGAAGAAATTGAATGCAAGAAAGGACAGCACGGCTGCTGCCACGGCAGAGTACGTTCCAAAGCGGAGCGCGCAGACGAGAACCGCGAACAGGAAAATCATCGACAGGTTGGGAAGCTGCGTAATCTTCTCCAGCATCCGGCCCGCAAGGACGCCGCCCGCAACGGCAACGACGGCCGCAATCCCGCCCGACCAGAGCTCGCCGATATCGGGAAGATGCCACGGCGAGGAAAGGGGTGCCAACGGCGCATCCGGCGCGACGACGGTGACGGACGGTCCCGCAGCTTCCGCCACCAGCTCGGTCGAAAACGATTTTCCGAGCCAGCGATCGAGCAATTGCGGGCGCGAGCGGCCGACGATGATCTGAGTAATGTTGTTGCGCTTGGCATACGCCAAGACTTCCGCGGTCAGATCCTTGGCGCGTAGATGTACCGTCGTTGCGCCCAGCCGGTCCGCGAGACGCATGGCTTTTTCCATGCGTCGTACGGAGCCGCGATCCGTCGGTTCGCGTTCGCTTTGCACGACGTGAACTGCGATCCAGTCAGACTTCAGCGCTGTCGCCATGCGCGCCGCGGCGCGGACGACGGGCTCTGCCAACTCGTCGTCGCCGACGCAAACCATCAGCCGTTCGGCCGTTGGCCACGGCCCTTCGATCCCCTGCCTGCGAAGCTGCGACAGCATTTGTTCGTCGACGCGATCGGCCGTCCGGCGCAACGCCAGTTCGCGCAACGCCGTGAGATTGCCCATCTGGAAGAACTGATCCATCGCCCGTCGCGCATTGTCGGGCAGATAGACTTTGCCTTCCTTGAGACGCTGAATCAGGTCTTCCGGCGGCAGGTCGACAACGACGATTTCGTCGGCGCGCTCGAGAACCTTGTCGGGGATTGTCTCGCGCACCGTAATTCCGGCGATGCGTTCGACGACGTCGGTCAGGCTTTCGAGATGCTGGATGTTGAGTGTCGTCCAGACGTCGATGCCCGCTTGCAGAACGCCTTCGACGTCCTGATAGCGCTTGGGATGCACCAATCCCGGCGCGTTGGTGTGCGCAAATTCGTCGACGAGGAGGAGCGCCGGGCGCCGCGCGATCGCGGCGTCGATATCGAACTCCATGAGTGTGCGATTGCGATAGGAGACGGTCCGGCGCGGCAGTACGTCCAGCCCGTCGAGCAATGCCGCAGTCTCGGAGCGCCCGTGCGTTTCGACGACGCCGACGACGACGTCGAGTCCCTCGCGCTTCAGTGCGCGTGCCGCTGACAGCATGGCGTAGGTCTTGCCGACGCCCGGCGCCATGCCGAGAAACACCTTGAGCTTGCCGCGCCGTTCGTTGGTGGCAAGCTCCAGAAAAGCCTTGGCTGAGGGGCGGCGCGCATCTTCCGGCCGCAACGTGTTGGCCATGATCTATCCGGAACCCGCTCCAAAAGCGCGGTCAAGAGCCAAATTGAGTAGCAGAACGTTAACGAGCGGCTCCCCGACGAAACCTAAGGCCGGCATATCGGTGCCTTGCGCGACGAGGGCGCGAACGCGATCCGGCGCCACACCGCGCGCCGTCGCGACGCGTGCGACCTGCAGCTCGGCATAGGCCGGACTGATGTGCGGATCGAGGCCGCTGCCTGAGGCCGTCACCGCGTCTGCCGGAATAACGGTGGCGCCCGCCTCGCGCAGCTTGGCGGCGTCCTGCGCAACGCGATCCAGAAGCTGTTTCGAAAGCGGTCCGAGGTTCGATCCCGACGACGCCGACGCGTCATAGCCGGACTGGCCTGCCGCCGACGGTCGCCCATGAAAGTAGCGGTCCGAAGCGAAGGCCTGGCCGATCAGTCGAGATCCCAGCACCTTTCCGTCGCGAACGATCTGGCTTCCGGAAGATGCCGTAGGAAAAAGGACGGTCGCGGCGCCTGTCAGTGCCAGAGGATAGACGAGCCCCGTCAGCGCGGTGAAAACGACGAACAGAATGATTGCGGGGCGAATGTACGACAGCATGCGGAGCGCTCCTTAAGCGAGGCCCAGTTAAGCGAGGCCGAAGGCGGAGACGGCCAAGTCGACGATCTTGATGCCGACAAACGGAACGATGATGCCGCCGAGTCCGTAGACGAGAAGGTTGCGCCTTAGCAGCGCCGCCGCGCCGATTGGTCGATAGGTGACGCCTTTCAGCGCCAGAGGGATCAGCGCGATGATGATCAGGGCATTGAAGATGACGGCGGAAAGGATGGCACTCTGCGGCGTCGCAAGCGCCATGACGTTGAGCCTGCCAAGCTCCGGATATGTCGCCACGAACAACGCCGGAATGATTGCGAAATACTTCGCCACATCGTTGGCGATGGAAAACGTCGTCAAAGAGCCGCGTGTCATCAGCAGCTGCTTGCCGATTTCGGTGATCTCGATCAGCTTCGTCGGATCGCTGTCGAGGTCAACCATATTACCGGCTTCGCGCGCCGCCTGTGTGCCCGTCTGCATTGCGACGCCGACATCGGCCTGGGCAAGTGCCGGCGCATCGTTGGTGCCGTCGCCGCACATGGCGATCAGCCGGCCCTTGCGCTGCTCGGAGCGGATATAGGCGAGCTTGTCCTGCGGCGTCGCCTCCGCGATGTAGTCGTCGACGCCAGCCTCGGAAGCGATGGCGGCGGCCGTGACGGGATTGTCGCCGGTCACCATCACGGTCTTGATGCCCATCTGGCGCATCGCCGCAAAGCGCGTCTTGATCTCGGGCTTGACGACATCCTTGAGATGGATGACGCCGACGAGATCGGCACCTTCGGCAACAGCGAGCGGCGTGCCGCCCGTCCGCGCGATCGAGTCGACGGCTTGCCGGAACACGGCTGGAGCCTGTTCGATTGTCTGGCCGACCTGCGCAAGCATCGCATCGACGGAGCCCTTGCGGAAGCGGCGGCCGTCAATATCGACGCCGGACACGCGTGTTTGTGCGGAGAACGGGATGACCTTCGTCGGGGTTTGGTGGCTCATTTCCGAAAGTCCGTAATGACCGCGCGCCAGCGCCACGATCGAACGTCCTTCCGGCGTTTCATCGGCAAGCGACGCCAGATATGAGGATTCCGCGACGTCGCGCTCCGAGCGTCCGGGCACAGGTATGAAAGCGCTGGCGAGACGGTTGCCGTATGTAATGGTGCCCGTCTTGTCGAGCAGCAGCGTGTCGACATCGCCAGCGGCCTCGACTGCGCGTCCGGAGGTTGCGACGACGTTGAAGCGAACGAGCCGGTCCATCCCGGCGATGCCGATTGCAGACAAAAGCCCGCCAATGGTTGTCGGGATGAGCGTCACCAGCAGTGCAACGAGCACCGTCACCGAAACGTCGGTCGCGGAATAGCGGGCGATGCCCCAGAGCGTCGCAACCGTAATGAGCAGGATCAATGTCATGCCGGAGAGCAGGATCGAAAGCGCGATTTCGTTCGGCGTCTTCTGCCGTTCGGCGCCTTCGACGAGCGCGATCATGCGGTCGAGGAACGACGACCCCGCAACCGCCGTGACCCGCACGATAATCCAGTCGGACAACACGACCGTGCCGCCGGTCACTGCCGAACGGTCGCCGCCGGACTCGCGGATGACAGGCGCGGATTCGCCCGTGATCGCGGACTCGTTCACCGAGGCGATGCCCTCGATGACCTCGCCGTCGGCCGGAATAGTGTCGCCGGCCTCGACCAGCACAACGTCGCCCGCGACGAGGTCTTGTGCCGGCTTCGCTTCCCACGGATCATCCTTCGTGTCGTCCGGATGAAGCAGCAGCTTGGCCATCGTGTCGCTGCGCGTGCGCCTCAGTGCGTCCGCTTGCGCCCGGCCACGGCCTTCTGCGACGGCTTCAGCAAAATTGGCGAAAAGAACGGTGAACCATAGCCAGGCTGCAATCTGCCCGGTGAAAAGAAGCCCGCCCCGGCCCATCGCGACATCGCGAATGAAGATCGCGGTGACGAAAGCCGCCACCACGCCTGTGACGAACATCACCGGATTGCGCACGAGCTTTCGCGGTCCGAGCTTGCGAAATGCGTCGGCGGCGGCACGGCGGAGAATAGAGCGGTCCAGCAATCCGTAAACTGCGCGCTTGCTCATCGTCGCCTCCCTAGAATGTTTTGCCAGCCAGCATCAGCAGGTGTTCGACGATGGGACCGAGCGCCAGAGCCGGGAAATACAAAAGACCACCGAGGATCAGGATCACGCCGGTGAGCAGGCCTGAAAACAAGGCACCGTCTGTCGGAAACGTCCCGGCCGATGCCGCTGTTTTCGTCTTGGCGGCGATCGAGCCTGCAATCGCCATCACCGGCACGACGTACGCGAAACGTCCGAACATCATGGCGAGGCCGAGGGTCGTGTTGAACCACGGCGTATTGGCGTTAAGCCCTGCGAAAGCGGAGCCATTGTTGCCGGTCGCCGACGAGTAGGCGTAAAGGATTTCGCTCAGCCCGTGCGGACCGCCGTTCGCGAGGCTGCTCAGCGCCGCTGGCAGCACTGCCGCAATCGCCGTGAAGCTGAGAATGCAAAACGGCAGGACGATCAACGCCAGCATCGCGAGCTTCATCTCGCGCGCCTCGATCTTCTTGCCGAGATATTCCGGCGTTCGCCCGACCATCAAGCCGGCGACGAACACGGCAAGCAGTGCCATGACGATCATGCCGTAGAGGCCGGAGCCGACACCGCCCGGCAGAATCTCGCCAAGCTCGATCATGAACAAAGGAACCATGCCGCCGAGTGGCGTCAGCGAGTCGTGCATGGCGTTGACGGCGCCGCACGAAAGCCCGGTCGTGGCGGCGATATAGAGCGCGGTCAGCGCTTGTCCGAAGCGAAGCTCCTTGCCTTCGAGGTTGCCGGCCGAAGGATCGACGCCCGCCGCCGCAAGCAGCGGATTGCCGGCCGTCTCGGACGCATAGATGACTGCGGTCCCGGCGATCAGCAGCACGCCCATGACCGCGAGCAGCGTCCAGCCTTGCCGCCGGTCGCCGACCATGCGGCCGAACGTGAACGTCATCGCCGTTGGGATGAGCAGCATGCTCCAGATCGACAGAATGTTCGACCAGGTGTTCGGATTCTCGAACGGGTGTGCGGCATTGGCGTTGAAGAAGCCGCCGCCATTGGTGCCGAGTTGTTTGATGGCCTCTTGGCTTGCAACGGGACCGAGCGCGATCGTCTGCTTTATGCCTTCAAGCGTGGTCGCGGAAATGTTGATCGCAAGCGTCTGAGGCACACCTGATGCGACGTAGATAAGCGCCACCACGATCGACAGCGGCAGCAGGACGTAGAGCGTCGCACGCGTGACATCGACCCAGAAATTACCGATTTCCCGAACGCCGCTGCGCGTAAACGCGCGGATCACGGCGACGGCAAGCGCAATGCCGGTCGCAGCGGAAAGGAAATTCTGCACGGCGAGCCCCGTCATCTGGACGAGATGGCCCATCGTGGTTTCGCCGGCATACGATTGCCAGTTGGTGTTGGTGACGAAGCTCATCGACGTATTGAAGGCGAGCCCCGGTTCGACGGCGGCGAAACCTTGCGCATCGAGCGGTAGGAGATGCTGCAGCCGCATCAACGCGTAGAGGAAGACGAACCCGATGCCGTTGAACACGAGCATGGCAAGCGTATAGGAAAGCCACGTCTGTTCGGAGCCCGGCTTGACCCGCGCCAACGCGTAGAGGCTGCGCTCCACGGGGTTCAAGATGGACGACAGCGCGGTGCGTTCCCCGGTGAACACGCGCGCCATGTAGTGGCCGAGCGGCCAGGCGACCAAGAGCACAGCGGCGAGCACCAGCGCAATCTGAATCCAACCAGCCAATGTCATGGACTAGCCCTCCGGGCCGTTAGAACTTTTCGGGCCTGACGAGCGTGTAGACGAGATAGGCGCCAAGACCGACGGCGACGATCAGGCCGATGATGGGATCGCTCATGGCCGTCTCACAGCCGGCCGCACAGCTTGGCGTAACCGGCCATCAGGCCAAAGCAGCCAAGGCCGAGGACGAGATAGGCGATATCGAGCATGCGCTTCGCTCCGCTACGAATGACTGACGAGCGGAACATGGGGCGACGGGCATCAAGTCTCGATTGGAAAATCGCGACGCCGGTATAAGGAATGCATAAAGGCGATGGAAGCGAACGGTAAGATCGGATCAGGCGATGCAAGATTGATCATGGCGAGGTAGTAAAGCGGATTTCGGTCGAAGAGCATCGCGATGTTCCGGAACTTCTTGAGCTTGTTGAAGCAGCGCTCGATGAAGTTGCGCTGTTGGTAACAATTCTAGTCTCAAGCCCGCGCTGGGACGCCGCATTCTTTGCAAGTTTGCGCTTCGCAATTGAACCGTATTTCCGATGCTCTAAAAGGGCAGCATCCTCAAAACGAGATGGACCTTTCGAATGTTGTCAAGCTACGGCGATGCGCAAAGCGGTTCGAAGATCTGGTACGATCTCGTCAATCCATCGCAGGCTGATTTCGCCGAAGCTCAATCGGCAACGGGGCTGAAGCTCCCCGACCGCGAGAAGCTCTCTGAAATCGAAACTTCCAGCCGGGTATCCGAGCGCGGCGGTGTGCTCTATCTCAGCATGCCGTTTGTGACGAATGCGAATTCGATCGACGAACCTCCTTCGCCGATCGGCTTTGTTTTGTCTGAAAAGGTGCTCGTCACCACCCGATTTTCGGAACTCAGGGCGTTTAACGCCTGCAAAGCCGGGTTGCTCGAGGGCAAGCAGATCACATCGAGTGCCGAAGCCTTCGCGTCTCTCACGGGCGAGATGATCGACGTGATTTCGGATCTGCTGGAGCAAATAGGCAGTGAACTGGACACGCTTTCGCGCCAGATTTTTCCATCAATGAAAAGCCGTCGCGGTCGCCCGAAACTGAAATCGAACGCGGCGCTCAGAAGCATCCTGATCGAAGTCGGCAACACCGGCGAGCGGCTGTCGAATATCCGCGCGAGCATTCTCGGATTGCAGCGCATCGTCCCGCTTCCGTTCGCGAAAGAGCGGCCGTGGGTCAGCGCTTCGGTCGTGGGCGATCTCAAAACGTCGCAAACCGATCTGCTCTCACTCGCGGATTTCGAGACGCAGCTCTACGGCAAAGTGCAGTTTTTGCTCGATGCGGTTCTCGGTTTCATCACGACGAAGCAGAACGACATCTTCCAGGTGTTGACCGTCGTGTCCGTCGCGGGAATACCGCCGACACTGATCGCGAGCATCTACGGAATGAATTTCAAGGATATGCCGGAGCTGAATTGGAGCTGGGGCTATCCGTACGCCTTGGCGCTCATCGTTTTGAGCACGATCATACCGTTGCTCTGGTTCAAGTGGCGAGGATGGTTTTAGACCGCCAGCCCGTGCTCTTTTTGAGTGTGCCGCATAAATCTGACGGCGCTTCCGGGAGTGCCGCGAGAATTATATCAGGGCCGAAAGCGGCAAGTGTAACTCCGTGACGAGACCTTGGCTGCGCCAGTTCCTGTTCACGGTTCCACCCGCAGTCTGAACGATGTGGTCCACCATTTCGCTGCCGAAGCCTTGGCGCTGCGGCGCCTCCTCGATCTTCGGACCGTTGTCTTCAATCCACGTGAGATCGAGTCCGCTGTCTCCGCTGCTCCACTGCACGGAAACAATTCCGTCGTCGCCGCTGAAGGCGCCGTACTTGACCGAATTGGTGGCGAGTTCATGCAGGAATAATGCGAGCATCGTCATGATGGCGCTGCCGACATAGATCTGGCAGCCGTTGGCCCGGAAGCGATCGCCATAGGGCTTCAGGACGGAGTGCACGAGCGAACCCAATTCGATCTGCTTCGTATCGAGGTGCTCGCCAGTTCGGTCGGCAAACGCAGCATCCGATGCGCGGCCCAACGCATGCAGCTTCTGGCGAAGAATTTTGGTTGCGTGAGCGGGGGACTGATCGCTTGCAGCTTCTTTCTCGGAAATGGAAATCAGCGCAGAGACCACCGTGAACAGGTTCTTGATGCGATGCTGCATCTCACGTGAAAGAAGCTTCTCGCGGTGAATCGCAGCTTCCAGCTCCCGCTCGATCCGCATCTTTTCCGTGACGTCGCGCGATACACAAAGGATCGACAGCACTTGCCCCGCATTGTTGACGATAGGGGTCAGAAGGTTGTCCCAATACCTGATGCCGTCCTCTGACACGCTTTGACCAGCGAAGCGCGCGTTATGCCCCTCGGCCGCTTGATGCAGGGCGGCTAGACCGGGTTCATGCACTTGTTCAGGCAGCAACGGCAGCCAAGGCATTCCGAACTCGGATTCGGCGGGGATGTTGAGCGCGAGGCATCCAGCCCTGTTCATCGTCACCAGCTTGCCGTCAACCGACAGCACTTTGATGCAATCCGGTGTTGCATCCAGCATTGCTTTTTGCGTGGCCGAGAGGTGAGGTTCGATTTTGGAACTGACGTCCGGAAAAATGATCCCGGCATATATTCTAGCGGCGACTTCCATGAACCGTCCTACGCTGGAAGGATGCAGGCTGACACTCAGCTTTGAATTTGCTGATGTGCCGAATTCCCATGCCGATGAGAAATCGGCGGCATTTCATGGTTCGGAGTATTTGCGTTCTTAAAAAGCGACTTTCCGCCTCTTTAAAGCACGCCGCCCACGTATCCGAAAGTGTTTCGCGCGGGTCGGCTAAAGGAACCAGCGATATACTTTATGCTAAATCGATCCGCCTACTCCATGCGGATCAAACTCCCTGGCTATGTGTCTCGAACATGCTCCGGGCGAAAGCCGAGACCGATCAGACGCCCGGCAAGATGGGCGAGGATCGGCCAGCGTGCGATTTTGCGCATGAAGGCCGGGGGCCCGTCCCGCTTTGCGTCCGTGGCCTCGCGCTTTCGCCGGTCGCGTCGCATCATCAGCTGCAGTTTTTGCGTGGCCTTCGTCGGAAATGACCGCCGCGCTTCGACGTCGGCGAGATGCTTGTCTGTCAGCGTGTCATCGCGGAGCGGTACCGCGAGAATATTGGCGGCCGCCACAGCGTCCTGGATCGCGAGATTAACGCCGACGCCACCGATCGGAGACATCGCGTGCGCCGCATCACCGATGCACAGCAACCCCGGCCGCCACCACCGCTTGAGACGATCGATGCGTACACTCAAAAGATGCACGTCGTCCCACGACCGAACTTCCTGAAGGCGCTCGGGCGGTAGCGGCGAGACAGCCGCGACCGTCGCCCGGAATGCGTCGAGCCCGCCAGCCTTCAGATCCTCGAAGCTGCCCTTGCGGATGACATAGCCGCACTGCCAGTAATCGCCGCGATCAACCATGACGAAGCCCTGGCGCGGGCCGCCGTGACCCATCGTATATGGTGGATCGTCGGAAGCATGAGACAGCTTCATCCAAACGACTTCGCTCGGGCTTCCGAAGCGCTCGACCTCGAGCTGCGCTTTCTCGCGCACGACCGAGTTGCGTCCATCCGCGCCGATCACGAGCCGCGACCGGATTTCGATATCGCCGTTCGCTGCGGTCGCTTGAACGCCGGCAATTTTGCCGCCGTCTGAAATCAGCGCCGTAACGGTGGCAGGCATCACCAACCGGAAATTCGGCAGCTTGCGTGCTACACCCGCCAGGTAGTCGAGAAACTCCCATTGCGGCATGAACGCGATGAAACGGCATCTCGTCGGCAGGCGC